>LWDU01032326.1_pt1 | contig 171266 bp, 174 predicted proteins | sample 727161 | NCBI WGS metagenome assembly LWDU01 (sample SAMN04566230, study PRJNA314399) | hydrothermal vent metagenome | isolation source: deep sea hydrothermal plume seawater | place: Mexico: Gulf of California, Guaymas Basin | collected 2004-07-11
CGATGGAGATGGAGTCAACGATGGTGTTGACCTATTCCCAACCGATGCTACTGAGTGGATTGACAGTGACGGCGATGGCATTGGCGATAATTCTGATACCGACGACGATGGTGATGGTGTGGATGATGCAGATGATGTATTCCCACTCAACCCAAGTGAGACGCACGACCTAGATGGCGATGGAATTGGTGACAATGCTGATACCGACGACGATGGAGATGGGGATGATGATGTTAATGATCAGTTCCCAACCGATCCAATTGAGTGGGACGATACCGATGGCGATGGAATTGGTGACAATGCTGACTCCGACGACGACGGTGATGGATACTCTGACACCAATGAAGACGCTTGTGGATCTGATAGCAGAGACGCAGCCTCAACACCATCTGACTTCGATGGTGATGATGTCTGTGACGTGCTCGACGATAACGATAACGACGGACCTTTGGCTCAGACAGATGCTGGCGAGAAACCAAGCCTATTCCGTCAGTTACCAGGATTCCCTGCGCTATTCGCAACGATTGCACTTGTCGGAGCAGCTCTAATCGGCCGCCGCAAGGACGACTGAATTCAACTTCAGTCGGACGTAGAACCCGGGTCAGGGGCCTAGTGCCCCTGGCTCGGATCCAAAACCCTACACATATTTTTGAAATATGTACATATTCATTATCTCATGAATATCGATTCTGCTCAAGATGAGCAATCAAACTCGGAATGCTGATAAGGTGGCGATTAACGACTCGGTATGATAGTCATGCCAGGCACAAACCGAGTCGAGATTCGCACACTCAAAGTTGGACGCTATGTCGCTCTAGAATCGAGTGCATACAAAATTCTCAGCATGTCAAAGTCCAAACCTGGGAAACACGGTTCGGCGAAGGCTAGAATTGAACTTGAGGATATTTTCACTGGTCAAAAGAAAAGTCATGTTGGGACTGTTACCGATAACATTCTGACTCCGATGATTGAGAAAGGTTCTGCAACGATTACTCACATACAGGGCGAAGAGGTTCATGCGATGGATAGCAAAACTTTCGCTATGATGATTTTCCCACTAGATTCAGAGATGAGCCTTGCTTCAGGTGGAGAAATTCAGTGGATGGAAGCAATGGGTCGATTCAAAATAACTCGCGACCACTGATTAGTGCTTCAATTTCGCATTTATACAACACTCTTGCGAGAGAAGTATAAGCAGGTTAAGCAAACGCCTACGTATTGAGGGAAAACGATGTCTGATGTACAACGTTCCGCATATCGTCAACCCGTCACTCCTTCTGGGTTGAAATCTATTGAGGATGGAACTCTTACTTGGCTCGACGAGGACATGTACAATAATCTCAACACTGGTGTCCTCGAACAATATCTTGAAGAGAAAAATTTACAGGATTCCTTTGAGATTTCACATTGGAATACTAGTAAAGTTCTGATTGGAATTTTAATTGGTGCGGTTTTTAGTGGCGTTACCGCCTATATCGGATTGAAGATTGGCATGGCGGTATCTGCCGCATGGTATGTTGCTTATCTTTTAGGAATGGCTCTGAAATGGTCGCCATCTGAAGTCAATATTTCTACGAGTGCAACGACAGGGGCGACAAATGCTTCAATTGGATTTATTTTCACCTTTCCTGCTATTTTCTTATTGGCTTATTCGGACGATTATATCGTTCGAGGGGGCCATCTAATTTCTTCTGTAGATACTTTGCAGTTAGCCTTTATCGGCATTATTGCTTCGATGTTTGCCGGCTTCCTTGGAGTGATGTATTTCATCATATTCCGTCGAGTTTGGCTCGTCGAAGATCCGCTTCCGATGCCAGGTTTCGAGGCAACTCTGAAAATGCTTGATATCGCTTCAGAAGTTAGTTCTGGAGCTGCTGACGCTGCTCGGGACTCGTTGAAAACTGTTGGTATTTGGACTGTTATGACTATGGGATTGATGTTTTTCATCGACTATCCAATTCGTTGGGGACGAAAAGTCGCTCATATTCCCAGCAGCTTAGCTGATTCAATTGCGATGTATTTCTCTGGAGAAGATTGGGGTCTTGCTTCAATTTATACAGAACGATGGTTACATCAGCCTAGCAAGTTGGCTGATGGCCACGCACCATTTAGTGGAATTACTCCATATGGTGATGGAACAAATCCATTTGCTTACACATTTTTAGGAATTGAATTGAGTCCTACACTTTTAGCAATCGGTTGGTTCATGAAATTCCGAGTAGCATTTTTGGTTAATCTAGGCTCGATTGTTGCATGGTTCTACATCGTCCCTCTCGTCGTGTTGATGGATGCACCGGTTTACGACCCTGCATTGGGTAATTACGTTCACATTACCGAATATGGTGATTTGACTTCACCTCCAGTCTATCCGATAGTTCAGTGGAAAGCCTTCGCCTCAATCGTTCGAATAATTGCTATCGGGGCGATTCTTGGTGGTGGAATAATTGGTTTACTCAAAATGGCTCCAACGTTCGTTTCTATCTTCGCTGACATCAGTCGTGCTTTCACGAGTGGTCAAAGTGACGAATATATCGAAGGCAAGGGATGGTACGAATGGCCCCTCGCTCACATTCCAATCTTTATGGGAATCGCTTTCTTTGCGATGATTATAATTTTCGTTATTGGTGGCTTCCCATTCATCGCCTCGGCTATTTTCTCCCTCATTCTTCTGTTGACGACATTTCTACTCGGCGCGATTGCTGTCCGTGTTATGGGTGAGACAGGAATCGAGCCGGTATCTGGGACCTCGTTCATCGTTCTGTTGATACTTTTGTTAGTTTTCCTGAATTTCCCATTAGGTCTTTCTAATCAAGAGGCAGTGTTAATGGCCTTGGTTGGTACAACTGTTTTCGGTTCAGCGATTTCTATGTCGGGGACAGTTGTGGGGGACTACAAAAATTCACTTTACATCGGTAATCGCCCATATCACATTTCGAAAGGCAATATCATGGGTGTAGTTCCTGGAGCAATACTTGGAGCCGGAGTTGCGATATTTTTGTCCAAATTATTAGCGGAAGGAAAAATAGATCTGCTAGCTCCACAAGCGAATGCTTTTGCAACCTTCACAATCATTCTTGCCGAAGGCCAAGGTGATTGGTATGCTCTAGGTATTGGATTCATGATGGGTGCATTCGTTGAATGGGCAACAGGAATGGGCACTTCGTTTGGATTGGGGATGTATCTTCCGACCGTAGCAACCTTTCCTATGTTGATAGGCGGAGCTGCTCGAGATTGGTGGGAAAAACGCCGATTACAGCCCAAAGTCGAAGCCATTCGAGTCAAAGATGGTTCAGCGGCGGCAGAAAAATCCCGCGCGTTGATGCTCCTTTTCACCTTCATGATAGCTGCAGGAGCTCTTACGGGTGAAGCATTCTTCGGTGTCGAATCGGCAGTGTTAGCGGTAGCTGACGAGGTTGAATATGAGCAAACTTACAGCCCTGATTCTTGGATGGATGACACTTTCCTTGACGAGATTCTGGGCGTTGAAACCTCTGATTATTCTGCAGTTGATAATTATGCGATTTCACAAAATTCCCAAGCGGCTTCCAAAAATATGACTCTACCGTGTACTGAAGCCGACGGGATTTGGACTTGTTTGGAACCGATGAGCCTGAAATCATCTTGGCCAATGATTCGGATGGGCATTTTCATCGCAGTTAATTTAGCTCTAGCTGGCGCGATATATATGTTATTCAAGAAAGCTGGAATTATTGGTGGTGATGACGAATCTAGCGATAATACTCCAAATTCTGTAGTCGAAGAAACAGTGATGGACGCTGAGCTGGCGGACTGATCAATGGTTAATGACGACGAGTCAACCCCGTTTTATGCGTGGATATTTCTCGGTGTTGGAATTATTGCAGTCTCAAGTGCAGGCGCGGTTTTTCAAGAGATGAGTGAAGTCCCACCGATTCTGCGTTCGATGTGGAGATTGAGTGGAACTTCGATAATATTGCTTCCCGGTTTTATCTTCCAATATCGAAATTTCAATTTTAGTAATGATTCAATCAAGAAACTTGATGCCCAAATAATATTAATTTCCAGCATATTTTTAGCCGCTCATTTTTCAACTTGGGTTTGGTCATTAGATCATACCAGTCTGGTTCATTCTCTATTATTTGTAACGAGCAATCCATTGATTGTTGTCGTATTTATGCCTATATTAGGCACCGCTGTTCGACGAGGCCATGTTCTCGGTGCTTTGATTGGATTTGCTGGCGCAGCAATCACATTATTCGATATTGAATCTGGCGGAGAAGTTACTTTGATAGGAGATTTCGCAGCTTTCCTTGGAGCAGTTACTGTTGTTGTCTACATGTTTGCTGGCCGATATTTGCGTTCAACTAGAAAATTTCCAATTTTTGTTTATGCATTTCCAGTGACATTTTTTGCCACAATTTGGCTGATTCCAATAACGATTATTTTAGAGGGTACATCATTTACAAATGTACTTCCGAACATGGCTATTTTTGGTTGGACTGATCTTGCTTGGCTGCCATTTATTGCATATCTTTCACTAGGACCTGGTTTGCTCGGCCATACTGGAATAAACACTGCTTTTCGTTGGATTTCGCCTATTGTTGTTTCGACTTTGCTATTATTTGAGCCAGTAGCGGGTGCTTTAATTGGATATTTTTTGACTGGAGAAACGGTACTTGGATTTTGGACTTTAATTGGTGGCATTATGATGATAACTGGTGCGTTTATGGTTAAAATTGAGGAAGCCGCCAGTGAATTAGTCGAAACTAATGTTGTTGAAAATACTGAGCAATCGGTTTCTTGAACTAAATCTAACTGGGTTGATTTATGTTGAAGCCGGCGCTATTTTTGACTAATGACGATGGCGTTGATGCAACTGGAATGAAAGTGCTAATCACTGCACTTCATCAACGTGGTTTTCCACTCGTAGTCATCGCACCAGATAGTGAGCAGTCAGCTTCTGGGATGAAATTGACATTGTCGCGAGAATTGTCATTCAAATCAAGAGATGATTTGGTCAAACAGCTCCAAAGCGATGATTCAGTTCCAATGAAAATATTCAGTTTATCTGGCTCGCCCTGCGATTGTGTAATCGTTGGTTTGGATGGTGGCTTGGATACTTGGGCTCCAGAGATTAAACCGGTAATGTGTATTTCGGGTATTAATCATGGACCAAATTTAGCGGTAGATGTCCTACATTCAGGAACCGTTTCAGCAGCCCGTGAATCATGTTTGTATGGAATGCCGGCTTTGTCAGTCAGTTTAGCAACATATGAACATATTAATTTTTCAGATATGATAGGGGGGGCAATACAAGTTATCGAATCTTGTGTAGATATTTTACCTAAAGTGCCAGTTAATTTATTGAGGAAAAAAGGTGTTTCCCAGATGCCCGATATTAGCGGTTCTATCGATTCGATTAGACAACATTTTGCCGATGCGAACATTTTTTTGAATCTCAACGCACCCAAGGAATGGAATGGTAAATTCACAACAACTTCGCTTGGATCTCGCTGGTATCACAATGCTATCGAAATGAGTGAAAGTGAAAATGGCGGTGTGCTATATCGGGTTGGTGCAGCCAATATCGAAGATGAGAACATCGAAGGCAGTGATTGTAATGCTATCAATTCGTGCCAATTAGCAATCACTCCACTTTCTGCTTGGCCGACAAATCATCCGCTTGGTTTATCGACTGATTTGCTGCAAGCCGCAACTCAAAGTGGCAAAACCGGATTCCCTTCATGGCTTGAATAAGAAATTTTTGAAAATTATTCTTTCTTATCAAGGAAATGATGGACTATTGTGATGCTTGAATGTCCTTGTAACCATTTCTTTCCAAGAGATATTCTAGGTAGATTCGCCATTAATTTTTGTTCTTCATCAGTGAAAATTAAATCATCTGAAAGAATGAATCCAATCCTTTCACTCTTCTCAATATTTTCAATCGGCTCTCCTTCTGCATCGAGAACGTATGAAGTGACTTCCTCTCTTTTCCAATCTGCTATTGTCGTTGATAGATTTCCACCGGTGTCAAAGATACCTTGTGTGACTTCATCAAAAACTCCGATTGGTTTGGTCGGTCGTTTGAGTATTGCCTTTATTTGACCGGCTATGGAACGCTCATCACATCTAACCCCACTAAGCGTTTCACCATTGAACCAGATACGTCTGCTCGGGCCAGGTCCGCCTTCAAGATGGAGTGTGATATGGCTATCTGTTCTGATTCCATGAGAAAGAAAAAGAGCAGAGTTGACAGCCCTTAGAAGAACATCCAATCTTCCGCTTCCACCAGACAAATCGTTGAGATTCAATTTGCCCGAACTAGGCGCTCTGTGTCCAATAATGGCGAAGCGCCGTTGCATCAAATCACAATCCGAGATCTAAGTCATCGATATCCATCATCGATTGCATTTGACGGCGCATTTTTCTGTCGCCTTTGATTCCTTTCATCATTTTTCGAGAGCGATTCCATTGTGCTAGTAAATCTTTCACATCTTTTTCTGTGCAACCAGAACCGCGTGCAATACGTCGAATTCTACTCTGTTTAAGCAAAAGCGGTTCGTCTTTTTCTTGCTGAGTCATAGAATCCATAATTGTTTGAAAACGTGTCAAATTTTCCTGCATTTGCTTCTTTTGGCCTCGGCTCATATTCCCCATTCCACCAAACATTGAATCTGGTAAATGTGACATCAACTTATCGACAGTGCCGATTTTTGACATCATTTGCATTTGCGCATACATGTCTGTGAGAGTAAATCGGCCTGACATTAATCTCTGTGTAAGACGCATTGCTTCAGCTTCATCCATATCTCCTGGAGCAAGGTCGATGAGACCCTTGATATCTCCCATGCCGAGAAGCCGAGAGATGAAACGATCCGATTCGAATTTTTCTAAATCTTTGACCTGCTCACCCTCCCCAACGAAAATCAAAGGCGCACCAGTAGTTGCAACTGCGGAGAGAGCTCCACCACCTCTGGCAGTTCCGTCTAATTTTGTGACGATTGTTCCGGTAACCCCAACTAGGTCATGGAAGGTTTGGGCGACTGGTCCGGCAGCTTGACCAACTTGTGCATCGATGACGAGGAACCTTTCTGTGGCCTTTGCAATTTCGGCTATGTTGACCAATTCTTCACGTAATTCTTCATCGAGACTGTCTCTTCCTGCTGTATCGATAATGACAATATCTGCATGTCCAACTTCTCGCAATCCATTTTTGACAATTTGTACCGCATCGCTAGCTTCAGGTTCACCATATACATCAACATTAGTTCCTTCAAGTAATTGACAAAGTTGTGCATAAGCACCAGGTCTGTGAACATCGGCTTCGATAACTGCAACCTTGACGCCGTGACGGCGTCTCCACCAATCTGCGAGTTTAGCTGTAGTCGTGGTTTTTCCTTGACCATATAGTCCGACCATCAGAATTGTTTCGTTATGGGGACGAACATCACGTGGCGGACCCAAAATACGAACTAATTCTGAATAAATCAAATTCATTGCATGAGTTTCGAGATTCAAACCGGCTCGAGGTTCTTCCTCGAGCAGGCGGCGCTCGATGCGTTCTGTAATCTCCTTGGTTGATCGTACATTGAAATCCGCTTCAAGCAAAGCGCGGCGAAGAGCCCGAGACAATTCTTTGACGGTCTCTTCGTCAACCTTCCTCTTCCCCTTCAAAAGTCCGATGGATGACAAGATTTTGTTCTTGAGACCCTCGAGTGCCATGGGTGTGGGTCATGTTCGGTGTGTTTGAACGTTATTAGTGTCGGTGGACTGAAAAGTGTAGCGCCATGGCCAATCGTGGCTGCAGAGTTACCCTTGTTGCATATGCAACTTGCTTTTGCTATCGGTTTGATTGGAATCTATGCTGGATGGCGTGGAGTAATTGCCCGTATGACTGGATTTTATGATCTCGCTGGTGCTGTGAAATACTTGCTTTATGGTATCGTCTCTGGAATGGTTTTCGCAGTGGCAATCGATGAAATGATCCTTCAATTCGGAGTTATTGAAGGGAAATTGAATATTTACGGTGTTTCCGCTTTAGCATTGCTAATCGGCGCATCCCAATCTGCTCTGGTAATGTTCCTTGTCGGTCGACCTCGCGTGATCAATCTTCGTGCATCCCCTCCATATGGTTGGACGCTGGGTCTTGGCTTCGGCTCGATGTTTTCATCAGTTTTATTGGTGAGATTGTTTGATCCAAATTTAGTTTCTGATTTTTCTGGTTTTTCACAGATATCGATATTGATGGCGGTCGGTATTTCCGCATCTGCGTGTATAGGGCATGCGATGATTTCGGCTTATCAAGGCTCAAGTGTGCTGCAAAATAAGCGTTTTAAGTCGTTTTATGTCAGTAGTTTCGCCCGTGCTGGTGTGACAGTTACACTTGTTTTAGCTTTATTCACTCCATTTTTTATTATATTCATTGCGCCTATTTTACTGTACTATTGGCCAACCGCTCAAAAGGTTTGGTTGCCCATGGGAATGACCCCAGCGGCAGCTCAGGCATATCGGCGAACTATTCGACAATCTGATAGGATGAGGCAGGCGGCTGATGATAGGATTAGAGGAGATGTGGTTTTTGGTGAGGAATGAAGTTCAGTACGACGTTTTTCATTCAACTGCTAAAAGGTATTTTTTGACATTATCGACGCGCATGATTATATTAGTGCGGCATGGGAGTCGCGATTAATGCGCGTCATTATCGCGGGTGCCGGCGAGGTTGGAAGGGGGGTTGCTCAGGCGCTTCGTCAGGAAAAACGGAGCGTTGCTTTAATCGATCCAGATCCTAGTGCAATCAATCAATCTCAAGCACTTGATTGCCTTTTGGTTACAGGTTCAGCACTATCTCGAGATTCACTCCTTCGTGCAGGAATTAGTGATGCTGAAATAATTGTGATGGCAACAAATAATGACGAGATTAACCTACTTGCTTGTGCTTTCGCAAAACGCGTATATAGCGAGCAAGTAGGAGATCGTAATGCATCTGGACTAATCGCAATCGCTCGCATTCGCAATCCTAATTTAATGAATTTAAACAGAGGAGCAGGCCCATTAGAAAAGTGGACTCGTGCAGATCACATTGTTTGTCCTAATGATGAGATTGTTGATCAATTAGCTGCTGGCTTACTTGCCCCCTCAATCGATGAAATCCTTCCACTTGGGGACACCTCATGGATCGCAGTTACAACTGTGGATGAGAATTCTACATTAATCGGGATGACAACTGGTAAAGTTGGAGAAATTTTTGTTGGGATTCCTCCAATTTATGCTAAATCATCTGCAGAAGGTGATGATATTCTTACCAATGGTTCAGAGATAATTCAAGAAGGAGATAAATTGGTCTTCGTTTCAAGTTCAACCGAACCATTCAGCCAAATCACCCTCGCTATTGGTCGTAAAGATCCAGAAATGTCAGATCGACCACGAGTTGCTATTTTTGGTGCAACACTATTCGGCAATAAATTAGCCAGCCATTATCTCAATCTCGGTTCTGAAGTCGTCGTTATCGAGCCTGACTTAGATGCTGCGAATGAATTGGTTGGCTCTCCGGTTGGAATGAATAAGCGTCTCGATGTAATTCATGGTGATCCCCAGGATGAAGAATTATTGAAAGAATTAGAAATTGATGAGCACGATATTGCTGTCGCTGCTCTTAATGATGATAATCTAAACATCGCAATTTCGATGCGAGCTTTAGATAAGGGCGTGCCAAGAACTGGATTATTGCTCAAAGATCGCTCGCTAGTAGAAGCGATTCAAAGAATTGGATTGACCAACCCAATCAGTCGTAGGCTGGTGACGATAACATCAATTTTGAAATCGATTCACATGAATTTACCAGGAACGTATCAGGTTCTTCCTCCATTATCATCAATCATCTCGATTTCAGCTACTATTTCAGATGTAAATTCGTTGCTTGATTGTAGTATTGCCGATGTGGAGAGCAAATTAGGTGTCCGCATTGTAATGGTTGATCGTGAAGACGAAGATGGCATTAACTTCGTACTTAATCCAAACCAAGTTGAAACTATTAGTTCCGGTGATAGATTGTATTTGTTACTCCGTAAGGACGACTTGAAACGAGTCGAGAAAACCTTGGGGAGTTGAGTATGCGTTGGGACGCAATAGGCCTAGTTTTGGGTTGGACAATTCGATTAGTAGCGATTCCACTAGCTATTGTCGGCTTATTTAGTGCATATACAGAAGGTGTTGATTATGCTGGTAAAACTTACTTGATTCCATTATTAATTGCCGGATTGGTCAGCCAGTGGTTTATTTCCAAAGCAGCCGAAGCCCCCTCCAAAAAACGGGTTCGTGACAGAGAGGCATTTGTTGCCGTCGCACTCGGTTGGATTCCTGTAATCGCACTGGGCGCACTGCCATACTGGCTTGGAGGGACATTTTTCGGACCTTTTGAATTCTATGCTGGTGATGCTACTTTCGTTGAATTACTTCGTGGAATATTACACTCTTGGTTCGAATCGATGTCGGGTTTTACTACGACAGGTGCTACGGTTATCGATCCAGCGACAAGCCCTATTTGCGATGGATATAACGACTGTATTGGATCACAAGCGAAGAGCATTATTCTCTGGAGATCACTCACACAGTGGCTTGGAGGAATGGGAGTCATAATGCTCGGATTACTGATTTTCTCGACCGTATTAGGTGGTGGGATGAACCTCGCTCGGGCGGAATTGACTGGTCCCTCAGTATCCCGTTTGGGCACGAACCTACAGTCAACAGTACGCAGGCTTTGGTTGATTTACAGCGTACTAACATTCTTCCAAATGGGATTACTATATTTTGGTAGTGAAATGGGCTTGTTCGACTCAATAAATTATTCTTTAACTACTCTTTCATCAGGAGGTTTTGGTACATCAGATGGCGGAATAAGGGCATTAGACTCTGCATTAATTGAATCAATAATAATGGTATTCATGCTTCTGACTTGTATTAATTACAGCCTCTACCATTTGGTCATTGCTGGTCGTTCTAAAGAGGCATTCAAAGATGAAGAACTGAGAGGTTATCTATTAATTATATTAGTTGCATGGTTAGCAATGGGGTTCAATCTTTCACGTTCAGGAACCGGTGATGAAGGTTTCTTAGAAATTATGAGGCATGCGGCTTTCCAAGCAATTTCAATTTCTAGTACAGGATACTCTTCTACAGATTTCTCTAAATGGCCAGTTTTTAGTCAGTTTGTTCTTCTATTATTAATGATAGTTGGCGCATCTGCAGGTTCTACCGGAGGTGGATTAAAAATACTTAGGATACGCATCGCTTTCGAATTAGCCAAGAGAGAAGTCCTCCGTATAATTCAACCGAAAAAAGTCATAGCGATGAGAGTTAATAAGGAACCTATAGATGAAAATCAAGTCTTCATTGTATTAGGAATGATTAGTTCTTGGCTAGTTCTTGCTATGATTTCAATGTTGGCAATTTCTCTATTAGAGCCTGGGTGGGATATGGAATCGGTATTGTCTGTTGTAATGTCGTCATTGGGAAATACTGGACCTGCTTTGGGTAATTACGGACCGACTGCTACATGGGCGAGCATGGGGGATTTAACCCTCTTCTGGACATCTTTGTTGATGTGGCTCGGCCGTCTTGAATTGTTGACAGTGTTGGTTTTATTACACCCTAGAACCTGGGCTGGTTCTGGTCGTTCCGACTAATTTTAAAAGTTATTTTCAAAACGAATCGAGTTTGAATTGTTTACCTGCTAAATCTTCAGGTTCATTAGTTCTAGGCACTATTTCAGGACTAGATTCCTCAGATGCCTGAATAGAATCATAATCCAAATCATCTTCGATTTGCTCATCAAACTCCTCTAGAATCTTCTTACCTTTAGCACTTGATTTAGTAATTCCATGTAATGCAAGATGGTCTTCACCTCGTAATCCTAACTTTTGCGAAATCGAAAAATCATTCGAATCACCTCCTAAATTTTCATCATGAACAGCTAACAAATGTGGCCATAATTCTTCCCTAACAGACGCTTTGCTTGTCCCGAGTTGTTCTGCTAGCGTTTCGATAACTGAAGTGGTCCGCCATGTTTCTTTTCCTCTTCGAAGGAAATTTGGGAAGGAGATGTAGTGATCTCGACCGATATCTATCGGGCGTTTTGCAGATGCTGCTTGAGCCGAAAGAGTTGAACCCCAATACCAAGAACGGTATGCTCGATTATGGTATTTCATGCCCAATGCCCTGCTGGCACTAACCATTGCAGGGCTAATTTCCGCTAATGATTTTGAATCGAATACAGTCTGATTATTCCAAGCAAACCAAGCCAACATTTGATCTGGATCTTTATCAGAACTCATTAAAATTTGGCTGGCTTTTTTGCCGGAACCGCTTTTGTAAATTTCTTGTAATGCCTTAAAAACATCAATTTGAGAGTCACGAATAGATACCGAAGCTAGGTCTTCGACGGCAGCGATATTGATATGTTGACCAGAAATCACTGAAACTACTTGTAGATCACGAATAAGTGCGCGTAGATCGCCAGGATTACCTTCGATTAGTGTTTCAAGAGCCCCAGGGTCAATCGAAAAGCCCTCGGCATCAAGAATTCTATGCGCTATTCGACGCATGTGCAATTTCCCGACTCTCTTGAACATCACTTGTTCGGAGAGTCGAAGTAACCGATCGCGATTTGTTTTCCAACCCCTGCCACTACCCCACAATCGCATTGGGTCATTGCATGTCATGAGGATTGGTTGCTTTGTGACTTTGAGTAGGTGGAGTAATTCGGCTTTTCCTCCCGAATCACCTTTCAGATATGTTTCTTCATCTTCTGATGAGATTGATTTTTCGATGGTCGACTCATTTATTTTTGCAAAACTACCACCTATATGGTCGACTTCGTCTAACAAAATCAAAGTCTTTCCGCCTGCATTATAACCGCTTGTGAATTGGTCGAGAGAGATGTGTTGTGAACCTCTTGTTGCCGCTTTTCTTATTGCTGCTGCGTTTCGTTGCTCGGATGCATTGAGTTCGATAACGGTCCAACCTTTTTCGATTCCTATCGCATTGGCGAGAGTTGTTTTACCAACCCCTGGTGGTCCTGAGATAAGCATTCCTCGTCTATTTGGTGGATAAGGAGCATCCCATTGTTTGAGCCATTGTCGAATTTTTCGAAATTGTGTTTCGTTACCTTCCATGGACTGTATCGACTCAGGACGATGACGTTCCGTCCAATCTTCAACAATCGCCGGCTCGGACACGATTGTTGCCTATCGTGGCGCTTCTTGAAGATTCGTTTAGAACATCGAGCCTAAGTTGCCTTTAGTCAGTGAGTCGATCACATCATCAATAGTGGATCGTATCTGTTTTTGATCATCTCTTCTGCGAATTGTTACAGACAAATCTTCAGTGGTCGTATGGTCTACAGTAATTGCCCAGGGTATTCCGATTTCATCAGCGCGCGCATAACGCCGACCAATCGATCTAGAATTATCAAATTCGGCTTTAATCATTCGTATACTATTGATTTGGTTAGTAAGTTTGCGAGCAATTTCTCCCATCCCATCCTTATCGAAGAGTGGAAGTATAATTATGTCGGAGGGAGCAACTGATTCGGCTAAACGAAGTACAGTATACTCTTCACCAGATTTTTCAGTTTCAGAATATGAATGGTCGAGAATGTGCCAAATAATCCTATCAATTCCAAATGCTGGTTCGATTACATGAGGTGTAAACCATTCTCCAGCAACAGAGGTTTCAATTGTCTTTGGAGTGACCATTTCCGCAGTAATCTCGACAGTTGAACCATCTGCAAGTTTCAGATCAAATGGGGGTTCAAGCAATTCAGTAAGTTCCCCAAGAGCAATTACTATGGCTCCTGCCTGACCTTTGAAAACCGGACCGATGACTGCAGTATTCGGTGCTAATACTTCTCGAACTTCCTTGCGTGGAGATTCGAAATCTCGCCAAGCTCTGAGGGATTTCGAAGTCGAGTGGGCTTCGTGTTGTTGCAGATCATGGCAGGTACGATTTGCGATTCCTACACACTCGATCCATCCATGTTCACCGTGAATTTCACAATCCCAACAATCGGAGGCATAATGTGCCATTTCAGTGCTTTCATGTTGACGGAATCTTATACGAGCGGAATCGATTCCGAGGCCGACAAGGAAGTCCCAGGTTCGTGCGAGGAACCATGCGACTGTTGGGTGTTTGATGATGCCCTCATTGAGTGCATTAGCAAAATTGAGATGACAAGGATCTGAATTGGAACCTAATGGGTCGGGAATAAAAGAAATCAACTCTTTTCTATCAGTGAGGTCAACAGTAGGGGGGTTCTCAGGGTCAATGAAATATTCAAGTTCGGCCATATTGAATTCACGCAGACGAATCATGCCTTGGCGAGGGCTAATCTCATTTCGGTATCCTTTACCTGTTTGAATAGCGCCAAATGGTAATTTTTGGCGAAAATGTCGGTAAAGTGAGGGGTACAACATGAACATTCCCTGGGCGGTTTCTGGGCGCATGTAGGCTTGGCGTGTTGATTTCATAGCTCCTATTGTAGTAGAAAACATCAGATTCATCGGGCGTGCGGGGGTCCATGCTTGCTCAGCGCAATTTGGACAAGAAATATTTTCATTCAACAATACTGCATCGATTTCATCAGAGTTAAGCGAATCTGGATTCGGATGTACATTTTCTGCTAATTGATCAGCGCGAAAAGCTCCAGTACATTTTCCACATTCGGTCATCAGGTCATTAAATTCACCTACATGCCCACTCGCAACCAAAACCGGGTGTGGTGTGATAGTGGGTGAATTAATTTCGACAATATCACCATGGCTAGTCCAATGATTAATCCAATTTTCGATAACACGACGGCGAATTCTAGCTCCGACCGGACCATAATCGATAAATCCAGAGAGGCCACCGTAAATTTCGAAAGCAGGAAGTATGATGCCACGGCGTTTCAGCATCGCTGAGAGCCTCTCCATACGTTGAGCATCACTCATGGTAACAGCCTTTCAAGCCATCCGCCAAGATAGGTGTGTTGAGGGGATTTTTTTTGCTTTAGAAAAATTACGGTAATCTTTGCAGTCCCTTAAGGACTGTATGCTAGCAATAGAAGTATTCAAGTAGCCAATCGCTACGCTTCGGTTCATAGTGTTAGAAAAATGCCAGTAATAGAATATATAGATGAAAAGATGGAGACTGAGGAACTCCTCGAATTTCTTTGTCCTCCTGTTAGGAATTGGTTCAAAGATAAGTTTCCTGATTTCACTGAACCACAAAAGGTAGCAATACCACGAATTATCAAAGGTGAACAAGACATTGACAGCTTTCTTGACAATTATTGATGATTTAGTACGCCGTTCTTTAGATGGTACATTAGATAATACCATTCAGTGTGTGTATATTTCACCGATTAAGGCTCTAGCCAACGACATCCAGAAAAACTTAATCGGGCCATTAACAGAAATAAAAGAGACCTATTTACCGAGTCGCGCCAAAGATATTACCGTTGCATTACGGACCGGCGATACTCCACAGAATGAGCGCCAGAAAATGTTGCGAAAACCTCCTCACATTTTGATTACAACACCCGAATCTCTTGGATTATTATTAGCTAGTAAGAGATTTAGACCAATTTTGAATAATATGAAGTGGATGATCATCGATGAGATGCATTCACTTGTTCCCTCGAAACGGGGAACGCTTCTTTCTCTGAGTTTAGCGCTGATGGATTCAGTTGTTGATTCCGATGTTCAACGAATTGGGATTTCGGCGACGATGGAGCCTCTTGAAGCCGTCGCCGAATACCTTGTCGCTTCGGATAGTAGAGAAAGTGATGTAGATCCACAACGAGTATCAATTGTGAACATTTCCGGGCAAAGAGAATTAGATTTGGACATTATTTTACCGACAGCCAGATTTGCTACTACGCCTGTGAAGGAAATTTTAGAATATAATGTGTCACGAATTAAAGAATTAGTTGAAGCCCATACAACGACACTAGTTTTTGTGAATACTCGGAATATGACCGAAACGGTGGTTCAAAAATTAAAGGTTGCAGGTTGTCTAGGTGTTGAAGGTCATCATGGTTCAATGGACAAAACGATTCGTCATGATGTTGAACAGCGTTTGAAAAACGGCTATCTTCGCTGTGTTGTTTCCTCCACTAGTTTGGAGCTGGGTATAGATATCGGTTCGGTTGATTGTGTAGTTCAAGTTGGCTCCCCTGGTAGCATAGCGACGGCTTTGCAAAGAATCGGACGAGCGGGTCACCAAGTTGATGGTCTGCCACGAGCAAGATTTTTGCCGACTTCTCCACATGATTTGTTAGAATTAGTCGCACTACAAACAGGAATTTTACAGGGGTCTATGGATTTATTAAAATTCCCTGAGAATTGTTTAGATGTATTAGCACAATTTTTGATTGGTTTATCGATTATTCGAGAATGGGATATCGACGAAGCATATGAGTTAGTCACAGCATCTTGGCCTTATCGCAGCCTTCCTTATGATGATTATATCGAAGTTCTTGATTTGCTCGATGATGAACGTAGAGTTTGGATCGAGTGGGAAGATAATAAATTTGGCAAACGTGGTTTTGCTCAGATGATTTACTACACAAATATTGGTACAATTGCACCTGATAATAACTTCCTAGTTTTCACTTCTGATGGTACAATGGTTGGTCAGTTATCGTCTAGTTTCGTTTCGGGCATGAGGAATGGTGATGTTTTCTTACTCGGCGGCTCAACCTATCGAGTCGGTAATGTCCGCGGTACTAGAGTAAATGTCACCCCGGCTACAGGATACCGGCCAACGATTCCGAGTTGGACTGGTGAAGCGAATAGTCGAACAGATGAATTGAGCGATGAAGTTCTAGAATTATTACGCCATCTCTCTACATATGCTAGAGTTGAGCGAGATCCGATGAAGATATACACCAATGTTTTGGGACTTAATCGACCCGTTGCTCATGCTCTTGCTGGATTCATTGAAGAGCATGTTGCTTCAACTTTCCAGATGCCAAGTAGGGACCGAATAATGGTTGAACAGGTCGAGGCGCCATTGCCGACTTACATTGTTACCACTTGTCGTGGTAGAGCGTTCAACCTCGCTCTTGGTCACCTTTTTGCAGCGATTGCCGAGAATGATGATGTCATCGTTCACGAAGTATCTTTTGATGAAAATGGATTCATGATTAAACTTAGTCATGAAGTTGAAATTGCAAAAATCCCTGAAATATTCAGGGATGGAAGCAGTGGTGAAATTCTACAAAAACATATGATGGATTCACAATTATTTGCAAAGCGCTTTCGTGAAATATCAAGCCGAAGCATGTTGAATCCCCGTCGAATTGCCGAACAAATTATGCACAAACATCGACAAAGTGAAGATTCTGTTTTGATTAGAGAAACGATGAATGAAATATTCCATCATGATTTAGACATTAAACAGTTAGAGAAATTCATTGCCCGTATGGATAGTGAAGATGTCAGAATAGTTCATCGTCGAGTAAAGATTCCTTCGCCACTAGGAATGACATTATTCATGTCCGCATTCGAAGATTTACTCTCTTTACGAACACGAGCTTATTTGATTAAGGATGTAGATCCAGAAATTTTACGTCGACTTCTTGGTGCTCGTTCATTAGCAACGGACCTAGATCGCCAGCGCCTTACTGAATATTATCAATCGAAGATAGCCGTTCCAACAAATGCCAACGGCCTACTTCGATTGATGGATATGGGCGGCGGACTAAATTCTGAATTGAGCAATCCTCTGTATGAATCTAAGTTGAAAGATATCGAAATGAGTACATTAGAGAATTGGGTGCAAGAATTAGCCGAAAGAGAATTAATCGGTAGAGTCCGTGGTACCGGCCACGAATTAATCGATGGAAAATGGTTCTCAATGAGGATGGCCGATGTTCATGGAACCCTAGGCTGTTTGGCAGTCGCTGGGGCATCGGATATGGAAGATATTCGAGGTTTATACACCGGTGGTTTGACATTTGAAATCGGTAGAGATTATGATGGTTTTGAACCCAAAATATGGAAAAAATCACAACTTTCTGATCCGCATGATTGTCTCCGCCTCAAATTACTCGATATGCTCGGCTCTGAAGGACCCCTGACTGGTGATATATTGAGTGAGAGATTGCCATTCCCGAAAGGTCAAGTTGAAGCGGTTCTACAGGAATTAGAAATGAAAAATTTAGTTTCAATCGGATTCTTTACTCAGACTGATGAGGGTGAATACATTCTGCGTATCGATGAATATAGAGTTACAGGAGGTGATGTAGAAGTTGTTGATTATCGTACTTTACAGACTCATCTTCTCAATAAATCATTCGAAGTTCACGATGAACCAGCAGATGCGATTCGTTCACTGACCATGACTCAGAGACGAGATGAATTATTACATCGTGTCAAAAACTATCGATTCCGTGATTGGAAAGATATCAAACACGACCCTGATATTTACAATGGAAGATTGCTTCACAATCGCGTTGGATATACATTGAAGGATCAAATCCCAATCTTCCTTGGTTTACGCAGTGAGCCATGGATTGGTTCTCTTGAACAAGAATTAATCGATAAAATTCCACCCGAAGGTTTGTCGAGAACTGAACTTTTTGAAGGCTACCCCAAGGGTAAGGAAAATGCACATATTCAGAGGAGTCTGAAAAGCGCCTTGAATAATTTGGAACGGCAACTCATTGTTGCTAAACAATATGTTGAGTTGCCAAATCGAAAGAGATCTTTAGCGATATTCCGAAAAATATACGGTGTAATTGAGCCATTATCATTCCCAGATGCCGTGAAGGCATTGATTGAGAGTATTGGGCCAGTCAGAATTCACACTTTGAGATTCTTTGTTAGTCGACCGGTAGAAGAATTGGCAGAGGTTTTACGCGAATTAGAAAATAATAATGAAATTAAACGAGTTGTAACATTACAACCCGATCCTACTGATTATTATGCATCTGAAAAAGATACAGAATTATTACTCCAACCAATGCCTGAAGATCGAAACATGCGTATTTTGAGTCAATCTGACCCATTCTGTAGCCGTTTTATCCAAGAAGTTCGATTAATTTTGAAACAAGGATGGTATCATCCTGTTTTCAAAGGAGTTGACCCAATCGGTAGAATATTGATGTTTGTTGTTAATGATTACCTTGAGATTAAAGATATTAATATCCCGCATTCTTATCTTGATGAATTCAAGGAAACTTTCGACGAGCTATTGACTAATTATCGCGACCGGCTCGTCGATGTATCGGTTATACACGCATTCAATTCAATCCCTGTACACGATTGTGATGAAAACATCCAGGCAATTCTTGCAGAACTTGGATTCACTTCTATGGGTGACGGAGAGAGGTATATTCGCGGGGGTGTTGTTGAACCTCGTTCGAGGAAAGAAGTCAATCGTATGCTTTTCCATCATCATCATTTGCATCAAAACACTCGTTATGAAAACGAAACCATTGCACTCGAACACGTTAACGAATTACGTGATGACTTTGCATTGCGCGGACGCTGTGAAATGTTCAGAGTAAATCTCAAATCTATGGCAGCGGCACATCAATTAGCCCAAGGAACAAACCTCCGAGGTCATTTGGTCTGGGCTAAACAACCACATTTCAAACGTCTATTGACAATCAGGAATTTCCCAGCAAGTGATGAAGATCAAGATGTATTGCAATTTTTTAGGGAGCACCATGATCCGGCTATATTCATGGATAGACATGCTATGAAGCGCGCAGAGTTTAGAAAAATTATCTCCCCTCTAGTTCGTAGTGGTCACTTGATACAGGATTATCGTGGTGATTTTAGAACAGTGGCCCCAATCTCCAACACAGACCTTTGGGAAGTGAAATCGAAATATTTACGAGAATTGGTTGAACAATACCCTGTAATCACTCTTAAACAGGTTGAACGGCTTGCCGGGTCTGCATTCTCTGCTGAAGAAATTAGTGATGTAATGCACCAATTTGAAGAAGATGGAACTCTGATTAAGGGATTCCTTGTCGATGATTTACAAGATATCTGTTGGGGTCGCCAAGAAATTTTAGAGAACTTGGATGGTATAAGAAAAACTCGTGATTTAGTCGTCCCTCCTTCCGATGAACTAATCCATTATTTCGGCAGTATGCTACGGGAAAGATTTGGTTACGGTTCCGCATACATGGTGTTCCATAAGGAAGAGCCAATAGCGGCCTTCAAGGCGAATACTCGTGATGGTGTAATCGAAGTCACCGACTTCGTTGGAGATTCTAAATTAGAAAAAGAAGCGTTGCGTGTTATGAAAGAATTTGCCTGGGAACATGACATGCCTTTGACTGGGAAACTGTACGAACAATTACGGTCAAGATAAATTGTTCCGTAATTTGTCGATGCCATCCGTAATCGGGGAAATAATTCGGATGATATTTCGATGCAGTTCTGGAAGGAGATCAAAGAGTGAAATTGCCAATAAGAACATAGCGAATAGCGACATGAATTTCGCTGCATAACTGTGTGAAAAATCAAAAATATCGATACCCAAAAATGACCAATTATGATAGGTATCAGCCAACCAAACGATACCAGCATTTCTGAACACGTTCAATACATGTATAGTTGGCAATACAATCAATAATCCACGCAATCTTCGTTTTAGTGAAACAGAACTTAGGGCGCCAATCGCCCCAACAAAAATAATCATCGATTGTAGGGCTGAACAAGCGAGAATAAAACTAACAGCAACCGGTGTTCCATCAGCATGATTGAATGGCACATAGAATCCACTTTCACCTAATGGTTCAGTTAGGAACCATTTGTTTCCATCCCATTCTGAAACAGCCATATCGGGTCGACCTACGATATCTACTCTCATCACACCAACTTCGTAGGATCCTAAGCCAGCAAATTCTAGCATCCATTCAGTACTGCTAGCAGTGTAGTCGACAAAAGCGATGTTAAGGAAGGGTATGCTGTAAACTAAGAAATATGGGATGACAGACCATGTTACGCATCCACGAAACCAATGCAATGATTCGGGCACATCTCCTTTCACCTTAATTTCCCAATATCCTAGAGCAATTCCTCCCGGTAGAGCTGCTGCTGTCATAATAATTAGGAGAGGGTCGGCAATCTCTACATAATGGGAAGATTGCAAATAAAAAAACAAGCCTAATAAAAACCAACCGCAAGCAGCAGAATAAGAAGAAAATTGATGTTTATCCTTATGGAAACTCAATCCAAGTAATGCAGCTCCGAGTAAAACAATTATCAATTCAAAAATAGCACTTTCGATACCCAAAATGCCGGCGAAATTAGAGACAAAAAGTCCAACGGGCTCTTCCATTGACATGTTTCAACCGCTCAACTCGTAAATAGGATGCCCTCACGGGTTAACCCGGGGTTGGTTGATGGAGTTCGATTTTTCTGATTTTACTAATTCATATATCGATGATTTAAAAACCACATTAGATGCTTTACCAAGAGCACAACTTGAATCATTTTGGCAACAGGTTGAAGCAACGATTTCATCGGGTGGTTCAATACATTTTCTAGGGAATGGGGGAAGTGCAGCAACTCCTTCTCACAGTGCTGGCGATTGGTCTAAAGAATTGAAAATCCCAACATTAGCTCACACGGACAATATCTCTTCATTTACTGCTTGGGCAAATGATACCGAATACGCGAATGTCTTTGCCGGCCAACTCGCTACCTTTGCCAAGCCAAATGATTTGGTTGTCGCATATAGTGGTTCTGGAAATTCTGCAAATGTTATCAACGGGATAAAATTTGCCAAGGAGGCTGGATGCCGTACGTCTGCGATCACCGGCGATTACAACGGTTTGGGTGGTGGTAAAATCGCTAAAATGGTCGATGTTGCCGTAATTGCTCCGACCCAATCGATGGAAAGAATTGAGGATATTCAGCTGATAATCAATCACATCGTGAAGGAAGCTGTAAAGGCTCATCACGGATTGTGATATTATGCTTCCATGTCGTGATGGGGTAGAACTCGATGCACCATTAGATTTACTAAATTTGCCAAATGGTGAATGGACAGGAGATATTGCATTTCTCGATAGAGATGGTGTACTCAACATTGGTTCAGAAGATTACATCAATCAACCCGACGAGCTCATCATCTTACCTGGTGCAGCAGATTGTGTAGCACGATTAAGGCAAGCAGGGTTTCGAATTTGTGTGGTAACGAATCAATCACCGGTTGGGAGAGGTTTGTGGTCTTCTGAAAATCTCCGTCTTATTCACGAGAGGCTCCAGACGATTTTACTCGAATTGAATACTGATGCGATTTTAGATCTAATTTTGCATAGTCCTTGGGCGCCTTGGGATAGTTCTTGGGCGAGAAAACCCAACCCTGGGATGCTTGAGGCAGGTCGACAAATTCTTGATGCTGCAGAAAATTCTACTAAACCGAATTTACTTTTTGATGACAAATGGACGAACCGCCCTGACGAATCTAATTCTGTTATGGTCGGAGATCGTGAAGTCGATATGATTGCTGCTTCACGTTACGGGGTCAGAGGTTATCGCTGCGACTCTCAGGTTGGAATCTCGGATGTCATAGAAATAATACTGGGTGGTACAGCTTGAGCGGCCGTGCCGACTCCAGCCGCTTCTATATCGGGCTGGATGATACCGATCACCCAGATTTTGGTTGTACAACTGCTACTTTTGATGATTTGTTGAATTTATTGACCAAATCTGTTGATGGATTTGTTTGTCTCGAACGGCGCTTGGTTAGGCTATGGCCATTTGCAGCACGACGGACTCGTGGCAATGGTGCTCTTTCTGCTATAGTTGAGGTACCAAATAATCAATCGGAGAAATTGAGAGATAATTGTGCAAGTTTTATTGAGGATTTATTGCATAGTTTAGAAGACCATCTTGACGTGGATAGTGAAATTTCTCCGGTTTTAGTAATTTCGGAATATAATTTTGATGTACAATTGTATTTTTCTGCAGTTCGTGGCGAGGTGCAGAAAAGTGATGTTGAGAATGTAATTTCTGTTGAAAATTATTTTTCTGGCAAATCTAATTGGGGTCTTATTGGAGCCAGCGCAGCAATCGCATGGTATCCTAATGCGCATTCCAGTTGGGAATTAATCGCTTGGCGCTCAGAAGAATTGATTGGAAAAAAACGCTTGGTAACTAAAGAAGTGATAATGCAACTCGATAAATTACACAGCGATACATTTCTTAATCGCGATCCAACAATCGACAAGGGATTAATTTCTCCAAGGACTCCTTGCCCTGTGCTTTACGGTATTCGAGGTAAATCGTATGAGGCGGTCGAAAAAGCACATTTTTGGATCCAAGAACAAGCAGGAGTCGAACGAGCAGAACGTTACGCAGTACACCGTACAAATCAATTATCTGATGACCATATTTTAGGTTTTGAATCGGGAACTGTTTTAGTGAACCCAAAGGAAACAAAAGGTGCACATTCTAGTTTAAAGGTGATTAAGGATGGACAAATTGTATCCTTGGTAGCGTTCAAAGAAGGAGGGGATGTGAATAAATTATTGAGAAAATTACAAATTGGCGATCACATCTCTTGGGTTGGCCTCAAGTCACCGGATTTTAGTGTACATTTAGAGCGATTGAAATTGAATAAACCAACACCTCGAATCAAACACCGTCCTAAATGTTGCTCTCAGATTACCATGAGAAGTGCGGGTGAAGGCCAACCCCTTCGATGTAAAAAATGTGGATTGAAAATGGAGAAACATTGGGTGGCGGATATTCAATATGCATCTGAAAAATATGATGGCTGGGTTGAACCTTCTGCTTCTCAACGTAGACACCTTTCGATGCCTCTGTCACACAACTTACCTCAGAAGTTGTGAAAAGTATGATGTAATCTCGTTAAATTATGTCTAGTGTTGGGATTGCGACTATTTTATTGTCGATATCTTCTATTGTCATGTTTTGGCTCATGTTCCGTCAAAGAATAAAAAACCGAAGAGGAAGTGAAATTGAGGATGATGATTATACTGGTTTAGCAAAAGATCCTCAATCATTGGCTAACCCCGATGAGGAGGCTTTAGCCGAACTCGATAATTTACTCAATTCTATAATCAAGAACTAACTAGCTGGAAAAAATCCATTTTTTGAAATTTTCATTAGATACTCGATTTTTTCATCTTCTATAATTCGATAATTTCCTTTTAGAGGATGTCGTGTCATTAACACCGTTCTAGAGAGATTATTGAACGAATCCCCTCCCCTCGCTATCCAACCTTGATTTTTTCCCGATGCATCTTCATATGCAGCTGAGGTGAAAAGAATTTTATTCTCTAAATTTAAATTTAGTATCTCTTTCAATGCTAATATGTCATTTGCGGGTGCTCTCCCTGAACTTGGACACCAATCACTTATGATTAGCAAATCTTCTGCGTTTAATCTAGAAATTATTCCCGAAATCGCTCGGCTTTTTTCTAGTAATTGTTCATCAAATGCTAGAATAATCAATCTCTCGATTTGATTTTTTGTCAAATCTCCTAAGATTTGACTAGACTGCATCCCGTCTGGTAATTCTTTGGTTAACAAAATCACTTTATTATTGGAGGATAGTACTACTGAAGCAATACTTAGGCAGAGATTTGTAGAACCAGAACTAGGCTCGTAAGACAAGTGGATAGGACCTCGATTCAACTCCAGCATGATCCTTGGCTGAATTGAGGGTGGATGACCTTTCCGAAAGGTTGTTTTCACAATTTTGAAAGGATATCCTAAACAACCGACGGCACTTCCGTTGAATTATGGCAACGCAGGGTGTTCCGATAGAGAAGATTCAACGGAAAGCATTGCCAGAATTTGAAGAGACAGAATCAGGTGTAATAGAAGGGGTTCGCGAAGCCGGATTATTCAATGTCGCGTTGAATGATGTAAATCAATACGGCCCACATGCAATGATAGCAGTTCTTGGTATAATTGCAATAATTACTGGCTTGTGCCTTGGGATTGCGATGATAGTATTTTGATATTCAATTAAATACGGTCTCTGGCTAATCTGATAGCTTCATCAACTATTTCTCCACTAAATCCTAGGTGGCTTTCAGGTTTGAATAAATCGCCTAATTCTTGACGACTAAATATTTCTGAGATTTCTACTAATCTAGCACAAACATTTTCAAGATTTTCACCTGATTCAAGTGCTTCCATCGATGCACTTCGTAAAATTTCGTGTGCAACATCTCTAGCCATGCCATTATCGACGAGAGCAATCATCAATTTTTCAGCCATTACTAACCCTTTTTGTGCATCAATATTGAAACGCATACGTTCAGCATCCACACTTAATTTTGATAGTACCCTATCACATTTGATAATAATATCATCTAGCAGGATCATTGAATGTGATAGTGTGAATCGTTCTGCAGAAGAATTAGCTAAATCTCTTTCATGCCATAATAATGCATTTTCATATGAGGGAATAATCATAGAGCGGACGATTCTTGCTAATCCACATGCATTTTCAGCAGTAATTGGATTACGTTTATGTGCCATCGTAGATGATCCAACTTGCTTATCTTTGTCAAAAAATTCACCAACTTCTGCAATTTCACTGCGTTGAAGGTTTCTTATTTCTTGCAAGACTTTCTCGATACTGGTAGAAACATTAGCCATCCATCCTACCCATTCGATATAGCGGTCACGGCCGACGACTTGTGTTGTTGCAACCGGAGTGTGAAGTTCCAAATTTCCCATTATTAAACTCTGTAATTCGAAAGCATTCTCACCCTGCGCGGCACCGGTACCAACAGCCCCAAGGAATTTTCCAGTTGTACATCGAGGTGTAAGTTCATCCAGCCGGTCTAGATGGCGACGAAATTCATCGACCCAAACTGCAACTTTCAATCCAAAAGTAATCGGGACTGCAGCTTGCCCGTGGGTTCTGCCAATCATCACAGTATCCCTTTCACGCTGGGCAAGGTTACACATCGTCGCAGTCAATTGTTTGAGTGTTTCTTGTTGCAGATAAATGCTATCTCTAATTTGGAGAGCAACAGCAGTATCGACAATATCATTGCTGGTTGCTCCAAGGTGAATACACCATCCAGCATCACCTGCTGCTTCAGCCATTGCTTTGGTCAATGCCATGATGTCATGGAGTGTTTCCGCTTCGATTTCATCAACTCTATCAGCAGTAACAACTTCTGGATTTGCAATCGAAGCGACAATTTCGTAATCTTCGGGGCTAACTCTGCCTAATTGGCAATGTGCCCAGATTAACGCCCGTTCGACATCAAGTTGTCGCGAATGCCTCCCTTCCCTGGCCCAAATTGATTTTGCTTCTTTTCTACCGTAACGATAGTCGAGTGGCGAGACAGTCATGTATTTCCCCGGTTATGCGGAATGACACTGGTGTTTGAGGATAACGGGTTAAATCTCCTCACTCCAAATGTGCATTGGTAACTATCCAAGTACCCCGACTTCCATTCCATGTTGTCTCAGCTTCGCAAATAATTCGTTGATTCATATGAGGGGAATCTAGGACAATTGTTTCAAATTCGCCCCCCTCCCCATCGAGATTGAATCTATGTTTTTCAGCTAATTGCCCCAAAACATGTAAATTCTCCTTAGTCAGTTTAGCCCCCAACCAAGATTCGTCTAGACCATCAGCAGATACTGAAACTATTCGGACATCAAAACCATGATCTATTAGTGAATTCATATGTTCAAGTGAATCATGATGCCATAATGGGCAATAAGAAATAATTCCCAGACGCTCGCACATTCTTTCTATTCTGGTTTTTTGGTAATCTGAGCGAAGTGCGCCAACAACCAATGCATCAATCTGAAGATTGGAGGTGATAATCGCTTTTTCTAAATCATCAATTTCTTTTTCTTCTACACCTTCAGAAATGACTGATATCCATGGAACTCCAATAGATTTAGCTTGTAATCCTGCAATCGACGTGTTTTGTAGTTGAAACATCATTGAATCATCTCCAACGATTTGAATTGTAATCATTGCTTCGATGCTCCAACCTTGCATTAAAGCCCACCAAGAAGCATAGGTTGAATCCTTTCCTCCCGAAGCGAGGACAGCAGTGCGCATGTTCTCGCGTAGGCGTTCTAATCATCAATGCCGCGCTGAAGCAGTCTGGGTATTCTCAAGATTGATAAGAGGTCGGTATCGGTTCGATGTTGATAACATGCAGCCAAGCGGACGCGGATATGACCATGGGGTCTCAACATTCTCACCAGATGGGAGATTATACCAGGTAGAATATGCAAGAGAATCTGTCAAGAGGGGAACAACGACTGTCGGTCTAAAATACCGCGATGGGGTTGTTTTAATTGTTGATAAACGAATTTCAAGTAAGTTAGTAATTACTGATTCTATAGAAAAAATGTATCAAATTGATGACCATATTGGTATGACAACATCAGGGTTAATCGCTGATGCGCGCCAACTCGTTGACCGCGCCAGAGTCCAGAGTCAAGTTAATCGCATGACCTACGGTGATTCTATTGCAATAACCACTTTAGTAAAAAAAATGTGTGACTTCATGCAATCCTTTACACAATACGGCGGCGCTCGTCCATTTGGTACAGCCCTCTTAATCGCTGGAATAGATGGTGATGGAATCCATTTGTTTGAGACTGATCCGTCAGGTGCATACCAATCCTACCATGCCGGTGCTATTGGTAGGGGACGTTCTACTGTAATCGATCACTTTGAAGAGAAGTGGAAGAAAAATATGACATTGAACGCAGCAGTGAAACTAGGTCTTGAGGCTTTGCAAGAATCACTTGAAGATGATCTTAATCGTAATACTGTTGAAATTGCTATAGTAAACAGTTCTGGTTATGAAAAATTAGATAGAGATGCAACAATGAAGCATTTGGATAAACTCTGAAATTATTCCTCAAAATTATTTTATGATTTCATCCTACCTGTTATGGTTGACACAAGCCACACTCTAAGTCCATGGGGCCACCTCAGCAACCATGGTAAGCCTCGATGACGCAGTTCTCGCCCGATTAGAAAAGGGAGGCTCCCGATATGAAATATTGGTTGATTCTGATTTGGTCGATGCTTGGAAAGTTGATAATACCAAGGTTCACCTTGATGATTTATTGGCGACCAGTGAGGTATGGAATGATGTTAAATCAGGTGATCGCCCTACTAGTGATGCTTTAGTATCGGTTTTTGGTTCGACTGATTTACATGTTTGCGTTGAGAAAATCCTCAATGAGGGGAGCATTCAATTAACTACGGTTCAACGTAAAAAAATGGTAGCAGAAAAACGTACGAGAATAATTCACCAAATTGCAACTACTGCCACAGATCCAAAAACTAAATTACCACATCCACATACTAGAATTGAATTAGCCCTCGATGAAATTAGGTTTTCAGTTGATCCATTTCTATCAGTTGAGAGGCAGGTCAAAGATGCTATTCAATTGCTTAGGCCAGTCATCCCGTTAGCATTCATTACTGTTAGGTTAGCTTTCAAAATCCCTGGCAAGGATTATGGCGGAGTACATCATTTATTGAGGGAATTAATTAAAAAACAAGAATGGATTTCCGATGGTTCATGGGTATGTGTTATTGAAGTTCCTGGAGGAAGGAAAAATGAGATCATTGGGCAAGTCGCATCTAGGTCATCGGAAGTTAGTGTCAAAGAACTTGACTGATACGCCACCGTAGGTGGTTGCATCAACGGTTATGAAGGGATGGTCGGTCGCGCGGCCCGATAACATGAGTGGAAAAGGAAACGCGGCCGGGCCGCATGACTCTCAACAAGCACCTCTGCTTGTTGCTCCGGGAGAAGATCTCGGTGATTCAGAGGGCTACGAAGTAGGCCATGGCGTCATCGTCATGGATGGCCGACTTCGAGCAACGAAACAAGGACAAATGAAAAAGGATGGTAAATCAGTTTCGATTTTACCAAGTCGAACCAAATACTTCCCCCGACCTGGGGATTTAGTAATCGGTTTAGTCGAGGGTTGTACGAACAATATTTGGTTCGTAGACATCGGCGCTCCTTTCAACGCAATTTTGCCGATGAGTCTTGGCCCTGCCAAGATGGAATTCGGTGGCACACGCAGTGTCATCGATATTGGTGAAGCAATACTATGCAGAGTGCAAGAGGTCGAGGAGACCCATTCTAGTGTCGTTACGATGAAGGGAATGGGACTTCGAAAGATTCGTTCAGGTACAGTTGAGGACATTGATCCTCATCTCCTCGGACGATTGATCGGTCGACAAGGAAAAGCTCTGCGACAACTCAAGGAAGACACTGAATGTAGAGTCGTAGCCGCAGAAAACGGCCGGATCTGGATTGATGGAGACTTCGAGGGAATGCTCGAAGTTCGAAACCGTCTTCGAAAAATGACGGCTGAAGCAAAGGCCGCAACACCTGGAGGTGTAGCATAATGGGATATGGCGACGTACAAATGATTGATGAAAATGGCATCCGTGTGGATGGAAGAAAAGCAGGAGACGTGAGGCCGATTTCAATCGAATTAGGTGTTGTTCCAGTAGCTGATGGCTCATGCCGGATGACTTGGGGTACTAACGAAGTGATTGTCGCAGTTTACGGCCCTATGGAGGCTCATCCAAGGAAGATTCAGCGCCAAGACCGTGCAGTTCTTGACGTTCGATACAACATGGCTCCTTTCTCAACAAGTGATAGGATTCGACCAGGTTTTAATCGCCGAAGTAGGGAAATCAGTAAGGTTACTTCTGATGCACTTGAAAGTGTGGTTTTACTAGAACTGTATCCTCGTTCAAAAATACGTGTTGAAATAGAAATTATCTGTGCTGAAGCTGGTACTCGATGCGTCGGATTAACCGCCGCGTCCGTTGCTTTGGCTGATGCGGGCATCCCTATGACCGATTTGGTGGTTTCAGTAGCATCTGGAAAAATCAATGGTGTCGTAGTTTGTGATTTGAATAAGTCTGAAGACAATTATGGTGAAGCTGATTTGCCAATGGGCATCCTACCTAATTCGGGCGAATTGTCCTTCCTTCAGATGGATGGTGATCTTTCTCAGGAAGAGTTCCAGGAAGCGTGGGATTACAATATGGAAGCAGCAATGGTGATTGGCGGTTATTGTGCTGAAGCACTAAAAAATGGAGGTTACAACTTATGAGTATCCCCCTAGTCCCTCAATTACTCCGCTCTCACCTAATCGAATTAGCTGAAAATGACCAACGTCTTGATGGCCGCGGCCAATGGGATGGCCGCGATGTTCAATTAGAAGTCGGAATTTTAGGCAATGCAGAAGGTTCCGCCAAAGTTCGAATGGGTGATACTATCGTTTACGCTGGTGTCAAATTTCAAACCATGACTCCATACTCTGACCGACCGAATCAAGGTGGTTTGATGTGTAGTGCTGAATTGCGTCCAGTCGCTGGTCGACAACACGAACCTGGGCCTCCTAGCCCAGAATCTATTGAACTCGGACGAGTAGTCGACCGAGGAATCCGTGAATCAGGATGTATCGATACTGAAGCTCTCTGTATTATCCCCGGTGAGAAAGCTTGGCAAGTAATTCTTGATTTGTACGCAATTTCAGATGATGGTAATTTGTTTGATGCATTTGCATTAGCTGGCATCGCTGCATTACGTAATTCTGTAATTCCGTTGGCTAAGTTCGAATTAGGCGAGGATATTCCTTTGGATGTCTCTAAAACACCGATTATGTGTTCATATCACCGCGTTGGAGGACGATATGTTTACGATGCATCTGGCAGGGAAGAATTAGGTGGCGACGAAAGAATCCACATCACTCTCGGAGCTGATGCTCACGTTCATTCATTACAGAAGGGTCTTAAGGGAACCTTCACGGCCGGTGAATTTGCTGAACTAATGAAACAAGCTCGCACAAAGGGCGACGAACTAAGAGATTTGGTACATTCACTAGAAGGAGGTAATTGAGATGGCAAAGCGAACACAGAAAGTTGGGGCAACCGCAAGGTATGGTGCACGATATGGTGTTAGCGTTCGTCGAAGAGCCGGAGCGGCTCTACGCAAGAAAAATCATCTCTACACGTGCCCTAAATGCCAGTATCCAAAAGTGAGTCGACAAGTTGCTGGGATATGGGAATGCAAGAAATGCTCGCATAAATTTTCTGGTGGCGTTTGGGAACCATTCACTCGTGCTACAGATGCAAATAACCGAGTCATTCGCCGTGGCATGGAAGGTGCAACCGCTACTGATATGACTGTTATCGCTCAACAAGCAGCTCTTGATTATGAGCGAAAATTAGCAGCAGAGGCTGATTTCGATGGCATCTCCGAAGAAGAGTGATTGCGCTCAATATGAATTTAAATTAATTCATGAGGATGCGAAAGCATTGTCGGCAGGTTTGACTACTGAAGTTGATTATATTTACAATGATAATGAAATTTTTATTCATGAGTCAGCCGATAGCATTGCCGATCTACGCGCCAGATGGAATAGCCTGATGCGTGGGTTGATAGCATCTGAACAAGCCGTTGCAGCTACAAGAGGTGATTGATTGAGCGAGGTTGATTCAGAACAATTACAAGCAATTGTCCAAGAATTACAGATTCTCCAATCTCAATTGTCACAAATTACAAATCAAGTCAATGAGATTTCTTTAACTTTAGAAGCATTAGAAAATCAAAATCCCAACAAACCAGTATATCGAGCAGTGGGTAATCTTCTCCTCGAAGTCGATGATCTCGAAAAATTGCGTTCAGACTTAGCGGATTCAAAAACCGCTTTTGAAGGCCATTTGCAACGATTAGTGGACCGTGAAGTTGGCTTGCGCGGAAATTATGAAGAGATTATTCAAAACTTAGAAAATTGAGAGAGATTTTTTTGTCTAGCAGCAAATTCAGTGCGACCCCTCTAGAATTAGATACTCTGATATTCCAACAAATGTTATCGGAAGGAAAGATCGAAGACGGATTGTCATTTTCAAATGACTTGCTTACACGTTCACGTTCTCATGAAGAACGTGACCATCTAATTGAAACTAGATTGCGAATGGATAGGGCATTGATAGGTTCAATGGATGAAGCGATGATTGGTCAAGAATTACGGTGGTGTGTCGACCGTCTTAATGCAATTGAATCAGGTTCACCATTACATGGTTTAGCATTGTTAAATTTAGCTAATTGGCATACCAATAAAGGGGAACAAATGATGGCACTAGTGGTACATTCAGATATCAATAAATTAGCCGGACATCCCAATGATCTCCGCGGCCTTTCTCGATTAGAATCAGCTAGGATTTTAGTTGAATTAGGTGATTTAGACCCTGCAATGCGCCATTTATGGACTGCGAAATTATGTTTTATTAATGAAGGAATGATTGCTGAAAATTTGGTAAGTTCATTAGAATGGCTTAATCTCGCCTTAGATGAAGTAGATTCTACAGCCCCTACTATGATGCAACGCATTGAAAATTCAGCTCCTCGATCCGTTGGTGGAAATACATGGATAGCATCTAATCCTGATGATGTCCAATCAGTTGTAGAAGAATTGGTTCCAGTTTTGATGAGTGATCTTTCTGGTGACCAAAGAAACGATCTAGGATTAATTTTAGATGCAGGAGTAGCATTAAAAATATCTCATTGGGCTGAAATAATGAGGTCTCGAGTATCTGAGATTCAAGATTCTAGGCTAATTGATGTGCTCCAATCATGAGCCATTATGTTTTCAATTTCTGCAATATCCCAACCTAACCTGTCTGGGATTTGTATACACCATCCCACCTCTTCAATAACATCATCTTCTGAATCCCAAGAGTTAGGTTGAGGCTCGTCTTCAACTTCTATCCAAACTACTGTACCGTTAGCGATAAGTTCAGAATCGTATGCTTTGGCAGTCCCGAGCAATCCCGTTTCTTCAAATAATTCTCGCAGGGCTGTTTCAACTGATTTCTCATCATCAAATTTTGAACCCCCCGGTAATTCCCAACCTCGTTCTTTGTGGAGAACCATAACCCATGTTTGTTCATTTTCTATCGAATTTCTTGAAGTCGTCCATGCTAATACAAATTCAGTTCCCTCAGTCATTCTAATTCACTCCTTAGTTGATCCAGCATCTTAATCGCATCTTGATCCCCTTCAGTTGCTAGGCGTCGAACAAAAAAGAAAGCCTCTTGTATTCTTCCGGATTTTTTCAGTCGCATTACCTTCTGAACCATAGTTTCATGTTCGAGAGATTTTTTTTCTGATTTTTTTTCTGATTTTTTCCCTCCATGGTTATCTGGAGTCGCCAATCTTTGCATCCTATTGAGAAAATCTATTCGTTCAGTAATTTGTGGAGCAACCCATGGTTTCGATTCTCCTCCATCCATTTTAGCTTCCATTCGTTCTCTGAAAGAATCTCTTATTTTTGCAGAAGGGAAATATGTTTGAGATTGGTCATAGCAAAACCACGCTTGATTATATTCACCTCGTCGTTCGTGCAGTTTACCCAATTCCCCCCATGCCTCATAATTCGCTGGATGTTGGGCTAGTAGTATTCTTTCTAATTCAATAAATAGATCTTCATCTCCCTGTTCTTTAATTCGTTCGAGCCTTCTTGAAAACAGAACGTTTGCTCTTGGGTCACGTAAATCAAGGATTCTTACGCGATTAGCAAATTTTTGTTTTTCCTCTTCGGATGATTTTATCGAATTTACCCATTTATCCGGATCTAATGGGTCTACTTGCAGACCAGCATTTAGTAAGTCAATTCCAGCAATTAGCATGTCTATTTCTTTCAATTGCTCCAATAATTCACTGTCTCTCCCTAGTACTGTGAATAATTCTTCAAGAACTGCTCTAATGCCTATTTCATCTTGAAGAATTATTTTGATTTCTACTAATAATTTCCAATTTTTAGGGTTGGTGAAATCATAGAGAATCGCTTGGCGGGCACTTTGTTCTGCCCAACCAATATATTTTCCGTCTGTTTTGGATAAATTTAGAAATTTTTCTGACTGACTACGGTGTCGATTGCCCAAACTACGACGAGGATGTTGAAGTCGTGCGGAAATGTCGCCGCTCTTCTCTTGCATTTTATTACCTCATAGGACTGATTCGTACGGTGAACGGTCGATTCCGGGTGGTAAAGTAGCATCCATGCCAATTTTACTTGTCAAGCCCGTCTCTGCTCGACTCGGATCCAGGCTTGAACCTTTTTGATTTGAGAGGATAATAGTGTCTTTGTCGGGTTGCCACCGGGTCATTAATGCCCATTCAACTCTCACAGGATCGGTGATGTCAATATCTGTATCAACAATTATGACTTGTTTCATCGAGGGATGGCCAGCTAGAGCAGCTTCAATCGCTTTCTTGCCGTCATCATTTTCTTTAGGAATTATTTGAACTACTGACGATAACCAACCACTGCCGCCATCAGTGAGGTAAACATCTGTACACTCTACCACCTCTGAAACAGCATTTTTGATTGTTGGTGCCCTTGGCATTCCCATCAAAGTACGATGTTCAATTTCCGCTGGAATCAACGCGTGAAATATAGGCTCGTTTCGATGATGAAGCACATCGTATTCGATGACATTTTCTTGTCTAACATCATCTACGGTTCCGGTTATGTCGACATAAGGCCCTTCATCGTCTCTCGATAATGTAATGCGCGCTTCCATGGCGTATTCTGCATCTGCCGGGACCTGAACCCCATTTGATAGTTCAACGAGCTCTAATGGACGCTTATGTAATCGTTCGTGTAGAGCAGCGGCTACTCTTAACTCATCTATATTTTCAGTAAATGACATTGCTGCAGCTAGTAGTACTGCTGAATCCGCTCCATTTACTACGGCAATATTCACTTCATCGCCGTTTGAAGCTGCAAGATCTACCATAGTTCGAAGGTGCCGTGGGACGAAGCGTGAAACACAATGATTTTCATCACGTAGGAATTGTCGATGATATGACATATTCCTAATGCCTTTGTATTCTGCTATAATTACCGAAGCTGATTGGTATCTTCCACGATCTTCCCGATAATGCCATGGGATTGGAATTTTTAGTAGATTAACTTCATTGAATGTATTTTCTAGTACAGGGGCGTTATTGGTTCCGACAATTTTGGGTTCACTTGGATTATTCATTGCCCATGCTAAAATGTCGATGAGTTCTCCCGCACTAACATCAAAAATATCACAAATTCTTTGGCGTGTTAGTACATTCAATGCAGAATGATGACCGGGGGCTTCAGTGATATTTGTAAAAAGTAATGGGGTGTGTTTTTCGTTTGTTGAGTGGTCAAAAATTCCATGAATGGCGCTAACTTCGGTATCGATTTGTTGAACCCCCTCAAGTAGATTACGGAATGCCATGATGTCTAGGCAATGACGATTCGGTTTGAATGTTAGCGAAAGGAGTTAGTTATTCCTTTAGTACACCCACCTATGGCAGCCCCGTCATACTCTTATACCCGAGTCAGGTCGGCGGGCTGTCTTTTGAGGTGTCAAACTTGGGTAGAGGTCTTTTCTCAGGAATTAAGATGAAGGATGACCGTAAAAGATATCGATCTCAAGCGTCGAGCAGGTGGAGTTTTGAAGCACGATCCACTAAAGGGTTCGACTCAAGCTAAAGGAATTGTAATCGAAAAAGTTGGTTTCGAGGCTAAACAGCCAAATTCTGGCATTAGAAAGGCTGTCAAGATTTCATTGATACGCACAGGAAATAAACTCACTGCTTTCGCACCAGGAGATGGTGCGATATCTTTCATTGATGAGCACGATGAAGTACTTGTCGAAGGTATCGGAGGACCTCGTGGTCAATCGATGGGAGATTTGCCAGGTGTTCGCTATAAAGTAATCAAAGTGAACGGCGTCTCTCTTGATGAAATGGTTCGAGGCAGAAAAGAGAAGCCAATTCGATAAGGTGTTTGTTATGTCCGAAGAAGTTCAAGAACAAAAGGAGCCAGAGGCCCCTATTGCTGGAATCGGAACTATGGTTTTTGGTAAGTGGGATGCAAATGAAGTTACTTGCGCCGATCCGGGGCTTGCTCCATACATTAATTTGGCAACAATTGGAACGCCACACACGGGGGGCCGTCATGCCAATCAATGGTTTGGAAAAGCTAATCTCTCAGTAGTTGAAAGATTCATCAATAATTTGATGCGAAAGGGGAAATTCTCTGGTAAGAAACAACACTGTGCTAAGTCATTCGAAGCCGCCCTAGACAATATTGCAGAGCGTTCGGGGGAAAATCCCCTCCAGAAGTTTATCGATGCTATTGTTGAAGCAGCTCCATGTGAAGAAACAACACGGATAAAATTGGGTGCAGTAAGCACACCGAAAGCAGTTGATTCCTCGCCTAGCCGGAGATTAGACGTTGCTCTACGAAATTTGTCAAAGGGATGCGCATCAGCTACGGCAAAGAGTAAGCGCTCTCTAACCGAGGGGATAATCTCCGAAATTTCCAAAGCAGCTAGCGGGGATGTAGGATCCTTCGCAATTGGTAAGCGTGAAGAAGTTGAAAGAATTGCAGCATCAGCACGATGATTGAGTATCATAATTAGCCTTGACTACAAACTGGTATCACGTAGTGATACAATCGGCTTTATCAACCATAGTCAGGTCGCCGGCTCATCCAAGGTGATTGAATGGGCCGTAAGGAAGATAATATCAAGCGTGCTGTTGACATAATGCATGATAGAGAGCATATTCGCAATCTCGCTATCGCTGCTCATATCGATCATGGTAAAACTACCCTGTCAGACAATTTGATTGCTGGTGCAGGAATGATGTCAGAGGAACTTGCAGGGAAAGCTCGAGTCCTAGATTTCGACGAACAAGAGAGTGCCCGCGGTATTACAATTAACGCAGCAAGTGCATCGATGGTTCACGATATTGAAGGCCAAGATTATCTGATTAATCTTATTGATACTCCAGGTCACGTTGACTTTGGTGGAGACGTAACTAGAGCTATGCGTGCCGTTGATGGCTGCATAATTCTCGCTTGTGCTGTTGAAGGAACAATGCCTCAAACCGAGACTGTTGTTCGCCAGGCATTGAAGGAAAAAGTCCGTCCTGTATTATTTATCAATAAAGTTGACCGATTAATCAACGAATTACAAATCGATGGCCAAGAAATGATGGCTCGATTTGAAAAAATAATCCTAAAAGTCAATAAATTAATTTCAGATTTTGCTCCAGAAGAATTACGCCGAAAATGGCAAGTTTCTGTCGGAGATGGAACTGTTGCTTTCGGTTCTGCTTACTATAATTGGGGTATGTCAGTACCATATATGAAAAAATCTGGTTTGAATTTCAAAGATATATTTGAGCACTGTTACAATGATGAGCAAAAAGAATTGTCTAAGAAAGCTCCAATTCATAAAGTCCTTCTCGATATGGCAGTTGATAAATTACCTGGGCCTTTAGAATCACAAAAATACCGAATTCCAAACATTTGGCAAGGCGATTTAGAATCAGAAGTAGGCAAATCAATGTTAGAATGTAATTCAGAAGGGCCATTGTCATTAATGATAACTAAAATTTGGATGGATCCACATGCAGGAGAAGTAGCTGTAGGTCGAGTTTATTCAGGGACAATCAAGCATGGGGAGTCTGTTTGGGCTATCGGTGCAGCAAAATCTGAACGTGTTCAACAAGTCAGTATGATGGTTGGTGCCGATCGAATTCAAGTTCCTCAAGTTTCAGCAGGAAATATTGCTGCTGTTACCGGTATCCGAAGTGCTGCAGCAGGAGTTACAGTTGCAAATTCAGAAGACGCGACTCCGTTCGAAGCCATTCGACACTACTCTGAGCCAGTAGTTACCGTCGCAGTTGAACCAAGATCTATGAAAGATCTACCAAAATTCATTGATGCCCTTCGCGGGTTAGCAAAAGCGGATGCATCATTACAAGTTTCAACTAATCAAGAAACCGGCGAGGCTTTGCTTGCTGGTATGGGTGAACTTCATCTAGAAATTACAGTTTACCGAATGCAAGAAGAACAAGGCATCAAAGTCAAAGTTAGTGAGCCAATTGTAGTTTATCGTGAATCGATTGAAAGCACCAATTCTGGACGTCCATTTGAGGGCAAATCACCAAACCGCCATAATAGATTCTATATCGAGGCCGAACCACTTCCACAGGAAGTTATCGATGCTCTCAGAGAAGGTCATTTTGGAGATGGACCAGTACGGACAAAGGATGCTAAGGAAGTCGGAAACAAATTTGCTGAATTTGGTTTGGAGAAAAATTTGATGAGAAAAATTTACGCAATTCACGGCACTAATATTTTCGTAAATGATACCAAAGGTATCCAAAATCTTCACGAAACACGTGAACTGATGATTGAGGGTTTCAATGATGTTTGTAAGAAAGGACCTACAGCCGAAGAGCCATTAATGGGTGTAATGATTAGACTCGTAGATGCTAAACTTCACGAGGATGCAATTCATCGTGGGCCCGCTCAAACGATTCCTGCTGTAAGAAATGGAATCAAAGGCGCAATCCTACGATCCCGCTCAGTTATATTTGAGCCTATTCAAAATATTCGAATAGATGCACCAAACGATGTCATTGGTGGAGTTACTAGGGAATTAACCACACGACGCGGTATCATCGAGGACATGCCAGTTGACGGAGCAACTGCTAGCGTCATCGGAAAGATGCCAGTAGCAGAATCATTTGGTTTCTCGAATGATATACGAGCAGCGAGTCAGGGTAGAGCAGTTTGGAACACAGAAAACGCTGGCTTCGTACAATTACCTACTTCGTTATTCCACAAGGTAGTTGGTGAAATTCGTCAGCGCAAGGGACTCAAAGAAGAGATCCCTGGTGAAGAACAATATACGGATTGATTGAATTTCATCAATTGATTCTTATCAATTGAAAATCGGTTAATTCTCTTAGGATATCAACCGCAGGAGATTCAGGCAGGATGTCTAGCATTTGATGTGCTTGTTTATGATATAACATAGCTCTATCTAATGCATATTGGATAGAGCCATTATCTTGTAATTCCAAAACGGCACGTTCCAATTCTTCAGGGGTTGATTTACCAGTACCATAGATTTTGTTGAAAGTGGTTAAATTTTCAGAATTTTTTAGAGCATGGATTGCCACTAAAGTTCTTTTTCCCTGAATAATATCTGAACCTGCAGGTTTCCCTATAGTTTCAGTATCTCCAGTTAGGTCAATTAAATCATCCATCAATTGGAAACATAAGCCTAATTTCAATCCCCATTCGGCCATATTTTGGACAATTCGGTCATCAACTCCGGCAAGGATAGCACCAGTCTTCGCACATGTTTCAAACATTGCGCTTGTTTTCCCCGCAATCATTGAGACATATTCTTCTTCAGAAACGCTGTCTCTATTTTCAAATTCAAAGTCTTCTTGCTGCCCTTCAGCAACCCTTCTGACCATTTCGCCAATGGATTGAACTAAGTATCGTAAATGCTGAGACGAAATATATTCACTATCTGCCAAAATTTCGAATCCAACAGCAAGCATAGCATCACCTGCATTGATTGCAGTCGGATCATCGTAGGCGATGTGTACTGCTGGTAATCCACGGCGAATCGGATCTTGATCCATAATGTCATCGTGGACAAGAGTGAAATTGTGAATAATTTCTATACAGGCCCCGAGTGTATAATGACCATTATTGGCATTACCAACTGCTTCCCCTACTAATCTTGGTAAAATAGCTCGTAATCTTTTTCCTCCACCAGTGAATAGATGTGTCATGGCACCGTGTAATCGAGTTTGTTCGATTTTCCCTAAACTTTTCATTATTTCTTTTTCAACAATTTCACGATGATTAGATAAGGCGTTCAACAAGTTTTGTCCAGGATCATTTGACTTATCAATTAAGTTCAATAGGCCATAATTTATTATTTCATTATGCCTAGATTGGGAGAGTAACTTCATGTTTGGATAATGTTGGGAAATGAAGTGTTGCCAAATAATCTTGAACCATGGGGCAACAAGTTCATGTTCCCACTTCCCACTCCCTGACATCATTTCTTCTAATTCGGATTGGTCTAGCCACATAACCTCTGATATTTCATTTAGATTAGGGATAGGATTTGTATTTGCATTTACTAGAAGAACATGGTCAATTTCATGTTCTATCCATTCTGAATCCCATCTGCAACTATATTCAAATTTCCCAAGATGATTATATTCCCATGATGATGATTCTTCAGTAGGGATTCCTAATTCTTGTTCTAATTTTCTAATTGCTGCGTTGGTAACACCTTCAATTGGGTCTCCATTTTCGCCAGTGATATCTAGAGGGTGACTGCAGCAAGTATTAGCCCACATATTTGGAAAGGTAATTTTTTCTGCTGCTCTTTTTTGTACTAATAATCTATTATTTCCGTCAATAATTAGAACGCTAAATGCTCGATGGCGCAAACCTTTCCCCCGGTGACAATCAACTTTTGATGCAGAACCAATTACATTATCTTTTGAATCAACTAATATACATAGTTCATCCATCATCTCAATTTGAGAGGGATCATAGCCTGAAAGGGCGTTTGTATTGGAGCCGTCACTCATGTATCTCAACACGCCGAGGTGAAACCTGCATATAATCGAAATCCATCAAGGAATGATTTTTGTCCCAATCGTTTGACCTGTTGAAATCAATTCAGTGATGCGTTCTGGTTTCCGTCCATCTAACATCCAGACTACTGGAATTTTTTGGCAAATTTCACCAGCACTAGCCGTTTTTAGGAAAATCCCGCCAGTAACATCTTGGGCTGAAGAATGGGTGCCGACTACGTGTTCACTACTTGACCAACATTTGATTAATTCTGACCCAGGTTCATTTGGCGGTTTAGTCATCAAACCAGGGGTATCGCCAAGTAAGAAAATACAATGAGAAACATCAGGGATTTCTTTAGAAATTCTAACCATTAAATCATCCCCCGAAAGGATTCCGAATTCAAGTGTGTCCTTTCTATCTACTACATCACCAAATGATATTGGTATGATATTGTCTTTGCGATTGAATTTGGACAAATCGCCTTTGAAATTTAATCCAATGCCTTCTACCCAATTTGAAGGGGGAAATGTCATTGTTTGTATATCATAATTAGTAAAAGCATCAACTAATAATTTATTTAATTCTAACATGTCATTTCTAACTGATTTGACAGCCTTTCTTTGGGCATCTATCCGTTCGGGCTCAGCTCCTGTTGCCAAACCCCATTTCTTAGATTCCAAATGTCCGTATGACCCTGCACCATGAATGACAATGAACTTGTGTCCGTCCGCCGATAGTTCTGCTATAACTTTCGCTACAGATTGAATAATGTCTAATCTAGGTGATTTGAAAGTAGATTTGTCAGTAATCAGTCCTCCACCAATTTTTATGACAATTTTTTTCATCGACAATCACCCCTCACAATACTATCGAAGAGCATTTTACATTTGGATTATTGCTTCTCCACTACGAATAGAATGTGGAATGTGTTAATTGTAAGTTAGCATCAGCAAACATTATGGCGGAGTTATCCGATATCGAACGTTTTCAAAGATGGTTACAATCTATCCTTGCGGAAACTGAGAATATTGAAAACGAAAAAGAGAAATTACGCCGCCAAATTCAAATTGAGTCGGCAATACAGGAAACAATTCGGTACAAGGAATTGATTTCAATTTCGGAAGAGATCGCCCCCCCCTTTGTAGAACGTAATTCTCCTGTTCGTGTTTTCGACCAAAATGAGAGTGTAAAAAAAGAAAACACTAATTCCACGTGTGGGTCATGTGAAAAACAAATTAGTTCAGATCTTGAATTTTGCCCAAATTGTGGCGATTTTCTCTGATTATTCTTCTTCATCAACCCAGCGTGCTCGGGCAGTTTCGTATTCTGGGTCGTCGTTGGATATTTTATTGATATATTCCGAGCCAACGGATTCTGTCAAGTATACAGTAATCCCAGCGTGCCAGATAGTTTCACCAGCAGCAACCATTTGTGCAGTATCAATTTCAAGGATAGTTGGTAACTTATAGTGAACATGCCCAGCTTCTGCTGCTGTACGAATGCTACCACTTAGATGAACGTGCGACCTTCCACTTGGTGTAATTCCAACCTCCATCAAATTATTGGCTTCTTCAGGGTTACAAGGATAGAAAAGTGACTCAGGAATGTTATCGGTGGGTAAGTCGAGTTCTATGTCTAATGTATGGCCATAGGTTGCCCTGATCATATTCCCTCGAACTTCATATCTGCCTTTCCCATCTGTCTCTGAAACGGCACGGAAATGGTGAGGGCGAAGCCAGTGATATCTACGTTCATTTTGCTTCTTGAAAGATCGAATGATATCTTTTACATCAACCCAACCATTGATATCCATTTCTAAATCAAATTTTTCTGGGGCATGGCGTAGAATTAACGCTAATCGGCGTGCGAGACTATCTCTTTCACCAGTCCGTAAGATGAATTTTCCTTCCTCGTTACATGCTGGGCAGAGATTATCATCCGCAAAGTAGCCGTGCCGGCCGCATTCTCTAATCATAATTATCAAGCCAGCGAACTAACATCCTTTCATGAACCAATCGGTATAATACATTCAATAAAATGTTCATGACTATTGCTCAACCGTTATCATGGCCTGCGTAATCCGCTGAACATGAAAGCAGTCATTGTCGATTGGTGTAGGTCCCCATTTCATCGAGCGCATAAGGGTGAGTTGGCTGATGTTAGACCCGATGAGTTAGCATCTCAGGTCGCTAAATCACTTCTTGATAGAAACACAATCAATCAGGAAGATATTGACGACCTCATACTGGGTTGTGCTTACCCAGAAGGTGAACAAGGTTACAATATGGGAAGATTACTGGCATTTCTTTCCAATTTACCTAGTGGTGTCCCTGGAATGACCATAAATCGGTTATGTGGTTCATCTATGCAGGCATTACTTACTGCTGCGGCTAATATCGAAGTAGGCTGGGGCGATTGTTATCTCATCGGTGGCGTTGAATCTATGAGCCGTGTAAAACGCCGTGGTTTCAATTGGAGTCCCCATCCAGATTTGGAAAAATCATATCCTGAAGCTTATATCGGAATGGGTGAAACTGCCGAGAATATAGCTGCGAAGTGGAACCAAACTAGATCCGAGCATGAATTATTTGCCTTAAATTCTCATCTTAAATCCCAATCAGCCGTCGAACAAGGATATTTTAATGATGAATTAGTTTCCATAGTAACAGATTCTAAAATAATCGATAAAGATGGATGTATAAGAGGCAATACAACTTTAGAAAGGATGGCTAAGTTATCTCCTGCTTTTGGTGAAGATGGTGTTGTAACTGCTGCAACCTCATCACCATTAACAGATGGCGCGGCATTCATGTTAGTTTGTAGTGAAGAATATGCAAAGAATAACGACATAACTCCAATCGCCCGTATAGTTGCTGGAGCGGTTACGGGCTGTCCACCTGAATTGATGGGAATAGGTCCAATTAATGCAACAAAATTAGTTCTTAAAAGGGCTAATTGGACTGTAGAAGATGTAAATATCTTTGAATTGAACGAAGCATTTGCCAGCCAAAGTCTTGCAGTAATTTCTGATTTGAATATCCCTCAGGAAAAGGTCAATTTGGATGGCGGAGCACTCGCGATAGGTCACCCATTAGGTGCATCTGGATTGAGAATATCTGGAAAAGCAGCCAGTCTCCTCCAAAGGACCGGTGAAAATCGTGCTATTGCAACAATGTGCATTGGAGGGGGAATGGGGATTTCTATAGCTTTAGAAAGAATATGATTATTCTTCCTCATTAGTATCTACTGAATATTTCACTAAATTGTGTCCACAATTCGGACAATTATCATCCGGAGTTAGCCTACTGGGAATCACCGCTAATAAACTCGAACAAGTTGGACATGATGCTAACACTTCATCTTCATTCAACGTTCCAGGATTTAATTGGAAACTATCTAGATAATACCATGATTTGAAAGTTTGAGATTTTATTGTCTTCAGTCTCCTTAAAGTGGTGAATGCCAATAAAATCAAAAGACCTCCTTGCACCATATCAATTGTATCCCCTAATAGGAATAAAAGAATTCCACTTATCGCAAAAAATCCACCTATAAAAGTCAGCAAAGTAAGTGCAAGAGTATAGCCAATTTTTGTTCTATTTTTGAAATTATAGATTCCAAATAAACAAATGGAAGCCGGTATGTAAAGAAAGCCTGTCACTAGAAATCACTAAAATAAAAATTATTACATTTATTGAGATGAATCTAACCAGGTGTTTGTGTAAATTCAGCATTTGTTGATTCATATCCATATTTACCACCTTAAAATTCCTTTATTATACGACGAACTGATGAATAGTGAATGCCTCGGATGTCTATGGACTCTGACACAGGTGTTGACTACAAAGGGTCATCTCTTCTGAATAGACATGTTCTATTCGTTATTTCGGGAGGTATTGCTGCTGTTGAATCGATTAAATTACTCCGTGAATTACGTAGGCACAGAGCAAAAATCACAATTATGATGACTAAAGAGGCTGAAAAAATAATTTCCCCTCTAGCAATATCTTGGGCTGCCAATGAAAAAATATTGACAGATTGGGATCCTGAAATGAAACAATTAGATAATTATGACGCATTATTAGTAGCTCCTGCCACTAGGAACACAATTGCTAAGCATATCCATGGCATTATGGATTCTCCCGTTATGATGTCTTTAGCTGCAGCAAGAGGATCCCAGACTCCTATTGTTTTCATTCCTTCAATGCATCAAGATATATTCGATGATCCCGTAACAGAAGATTTGCTTCAACAAATAGAAAAAGAAGGGAATTACTACCTCCACACTACTAAAGATGAAGGTAAGGTCAAGCAGCCGGATTCAATACAAATTGTTGCTGATTTTGCGCATATTATCAATTCTAGAAATCACAATCGGCAAGTAATTGCAATTACCTTAGGTGCAAACAGGGCTCCAATTGATGCAGTTAGAGCTATTCAAAATGCATCATCCGGAAGAACCGGTTGGGTAATTGCTGAATATCTGTATAGAATGGGTCATGAAGTGATTTGTATTGCTGGAAAAACATCTGCAAATTCGTCGTTTAAATTACCCACTATCATTCGGGCCGGTGCTCCTAATGATATGTTAGAAGCCTCGCTTATTGTTGCCAACGAAAATCCTAAACCAACCTGTTGGATCCATGCAGCCGCTGTTTTAGATTATTTTACCGAACCTGAAATCGGTAAAATAGCGAGTGGAAGTAATAAATGGGAAATCACACTTTTACCTGGCCCAAAACATATTGCCGAATTATCTGAAATTACTAGAAACACTGTAAGGATAGGTTTCAAACTTGAAACCAACGTATCTGATGATATATTAATTGAAAGAGCGATAGATCTAATTCAAAAATATGGAGTAAATGCAGTTGTTGCCAACCTTCTAGAAAATTTAGGAGATTCATCTAAACCTCGGGCATACATAATTAGAGAAGATGGGGGACATATTATTGCACAAAACGAACAAGAAATGTGTTCTCAAATAGAGGATATAATCTTAGGTAATTAACCAAATTAGTGCGGCACATTGAAGCAGATTAGATTGGTGGACAGAAATCATGGGTAAGCAGGGAAAGGCGAAGCGTGGCATCCCTCCTAAGTCTGATTTCAATTCGTGGTACCCAGCAATTGTTGAAATCGCGGATTTGGTAGATAAAAGATACCCAATCAAAGGAATGGATGTTTGGAAGCCTTATGGTTTACGCACGATGGGACTAATTGACGGTTTGACTCGTCAAGAAATGGCCTCAACCGGTCATGAAGAATATAATTTTCCCCTCTTGGTGCCTGAAGATCTTCTAGAAAAAGAAAATAGACTTGTTTCTAGATTAAAAGCTGCCAGGGAACTTGGAATAGATCCTTCTGAATTAAGACTTGATGAAGAAGAATCTGGATTTTCTAAAGAAGTCTATTGGGTTACGAAGGGTGGTGACAACGAATTAGAAAAACCGATGTTTTTACGACCTACTTCTGAAACTCCAATGTACACAATGTTTTCTTTATGGGTTCGTAATCATGCCGACCTTCCCCTGAAAACTTTCCAAATCGTTAATACATTTCGCTATGAGACAAAACAAACACGTTCATTTATTCGTGTACGAGAAATTCACTTCTTTGAGGCTCACACTGTTCATAAAAATGAAGCGGGGGCGACGCGACAAATCGAGGAAGATGCAAAAATCGTTCAAAGATTAATGCATGATTTATGCATTCCTGTACTAATTTCAATCCGGCCTGTTTGGGACACATTTCCAGGAGCATGGTACTCAACTGCAGTTGATGCAGTAATGCCGAACGGTAGAACCTTGCAAATCGCAACATATCATCATTATCGAGACCAATGGGCAGAAGCATTCAATCTTAATTATGAAGATTCAGATGGTAAAACTCAAAATTGTCATCAAACTACTTTTGGAATGTCTGAGCGATTACTAGGTGCAATTGTTGGGATGCATGGTGATGATGCCGGGCTTATTCTCCCCCCTACTGTCGCTCCACATCAGGTTATTTTAATGCCTATCGCTTCCCATATTGATCGTAATGTTTCAATTAAAGTGAATGAATTAGCTGAAGAGCTTCGTTCTAATGGGATTAGAGTATTTGTTGATGACCGAGATTTGCGTCCTGGTGCCAAACATTATGATTGGGAAATTAAAGGTGCGCCAATTAGATTAGAATTAGGTCCTCGAGATTTAGTTTCCGATAAATGTGTTTTATCTTTACGAACCGGTGGTAAAGAAGAAGTCGCGTTAAAGTCTATTTCAGAAACTATTTTGTCTACACTAGAAACTATTTCCAATATTTTGAGAGAACGAGCCAGCATACATCAAAAAGAATTAATTAAGCCATTACCAGTTTTAGAAAAAACTGATTCGGGTTGGGTTATTGATGGAGAAATTGATGAAGGGATCGTTTACGAATTTGCATTTGAAGGAAATGATGCAGACGCAGAAATCATTGAGAAAATTACTGGCATGACATTGTTAGGCGATTGTGAATCCAGTTATCTTGAAGAAGTCCCTTGTATTGTCACTGGGAAATTAACTACTCGCAAGCAACACATAGCTCGGATGTATTGATATCATTTTTTGATAATTAAACCGAATAGTGACATTATTCCAAACAGCATCATCAATGCTCCATCTAAAACATCACCTGATTTTGCAGGTGCCCATGAATTAACAGACTCATACTCTTCAATTTCGGAAAATATTAATTTGGGATTATTTGAGCATTCATCATTTGAAAATTGAATTTGTCCTTGTGTAGTAATTGTTTCACATCCGATACAACCCGATAATGATGCAACTTCAGTCCCATTTTCGATTAATGTAGTTACATAGGTATAAGGTGGAGTATTAACTACCCAACTGTTTGAATGTACAATAAAATTACCTGAGGTTTTCCAAGTAAAATCACCGATTTCAATTAAATTATTGGATCCATCTTCAGATATAATCCAGGTTATTGAATAATCGGTCATATTTTTGAGGAAATCACCGCTCCAAAATAAATGTAAATTTCCGTCTACGACAGTAGTGGACACGGAGAATTCGAGAGGTGCATCGTGAGTATCATCAACACATAAAGGGAGTAATGATCCTATGCCAACATAGAAATTAATTCCAACGAAAAGCAAACCAATAATACCAACAGTCAGTATAAACAAATATCTTTTAGGTTGTTTTTCAGATTCAATATGCATAGGGGGGGGTTCGATAAATTCTGGTATTTCAACACCATGACTAGCCCCATTATCATTAGTAATCGGAGTAGCGATTTCTGGTTCGGGTATTGATATCCCTAAGCCTTCTAGAGCTTCTCGTCCATAAATCCGTTCTGCTAAGTGGAAAAACTCAGCATCCATTTCTAATTCAGAGGGATCGATGGATCCATCGAGCAACTGTCGGAGCCGCTCAGCCTCGTTCATATTAGCACCTGTATTCGACCCCTTCATGAATCAAACCCTAATTTATTGATTGGAAGAATAATTTATTTACGTTTCAAGACTTTTCGCACAGCATTTTCGATAGATTCTGAATTGATACCAATATGCAGCATTAGATCCCCAGTTTCCCCACTTTCTCCAAATCTATCATTCACTCCGACCATCTCTAAGGGGGATGGACAATTTCGGGCCAAATATTCCGATACTGCTCCTCCTAAGCCACCGATTACAGAATGATCTTCTGCTGTAACAAAACAACCAATATTATTTGATAATATGTTGATTAGATTTCCGTCAAGAGGTTTGATGGTGTGCATATCGACAACAGTGGCATTAATTCCCTCAATAGCAAGATTTGAAGCCGCCATAGATGCTTCGTTAACCATTATTCCACAGGCAATAATTGCTACGTCATGCCCCTCTCTAATCACCGATCCTTTTCCGATTTTTAATGATTTCACAGAATCTTGATCGTATGTCCGAGGTACTTTATTTCTCGCTGTTCGAGTATAGGATGGATTTCCGTGATTGAGTAACTGCATGGTAAGTTCCTCGGCAGATAAGTCGTCACAAGGATGCATAACAGTCAAATTTGGAATTGTACGGTAAATTCCTAAATCTTCAATGGATTGTGCACTACTTCCATCTGTTCCAGTATGTATACCTCCGTGGCTGCCACAGATATGTACAACTAACCCTGGCCTTGCTATACCATTTCTGACTTGTTCAAAGGCTCGTTCTGTAAAAATAGCAAAAGTACTAGCAAATGGAACCTTTCCTGATGAAGCCATCCCTGCTGCAACAAGCATCATATTTTGTTCTGCGATTCCAACTGATATCGTTCTCTCAGGGTGCTTAGCACGAAATAGGCACGATTTTGTTGATTTGCCTAAATCTGCTTCAAGGACAACGACCCTCTTGTCATCTGCAAGCCTGAGAAGGGCATTGCCATAACCATCACGAGAAGCGCCGCCAGTTGAGGGGCCACTCATGATAATTCCTCCATGGCGATAGCTAATTCATTATCATCTGGAGCCTTTCCATGAAATGAGGGGTTATTTTCCATAAAGGAGATTCCTTTTCCTTTAACCGTATGTGCAATAATTGCACAAGGTTCAGTATTATTATTCGAAGCCCAGTTAAGAGCTGAAACAACTTCATGCATATCATGCCCATTAATTTCCTTGACCGCCCAGCCAAACGATGAAAATTTTTCACCAATATCTCCAATTTCCATCTGTACATCCATAAAATCATCATTTTGTATGCGATTCCGATCGACAATTATATTGAGATTACCAATTTTATGATGATCTGCAGCCATAGCCGCTTCCCAAATTTGACCCTCTTGTGTTTCCCCGTCTCCTATCATTACCCAAATTTTCCTAGAACTTTTATCCATTCTAGCGGCTAATGCACAACCTATTCCGAAAGATAGACCCATGCCTAGGCTTCCTGCGGAAAAATCTACTCCATCTGTCCATTTCATATCGACATGACCTTGACACGTCGATCCTAGTTGTCTAAAAGTATCGATGTCATTTTGATCCAATAACCCTAGTTCAAAAAGCATGGAATAAACTGCAGGACTTGCATGACCTTTACTCATAATAAATCGATCTCTATCTGACCAATTTGGGTTTTTTACATCAAATCTGAATTCGGTTCCATATAATCCAACTATTAAGTCGATTGCTGAAAGAGAACCACCCGGATGACCGGCACCTGCTTTGTGAATCATTTGAACAATATTTTTACGACAATTTCTGGCCGTATCTTCCAATTCTTTGATATTTACACCCATTCCTGAGGCCCTCTGAGGTTAGTTCCTTAATCGTATGGCTATTGATGGTTTCCAGTGGTCTTACAGGAATTTTTCAATTTTTTTTTAATAAGTTCAATAATCTTGATTAGATTAATTAAAATCAGAATGTTGATTGCCTACATTTGGTGAAGGTTGTGGAGATGTCAACTCTAGCTGGGATTTCAGATTGGCAAACCGAGTTCAAGAGGTCAAAAGTCCCATTTTCAATATCATCAGATGCCTTTCTGTCTAAATGTCATACATTAATTTGCAATGATCAGCGGATTTCTTTAGAATTAGGCATTCAATTATTCAACCATAATAATCTATCTGGAATATTTGCATTGGCCAATTTAATTAAAAATTCAAGGTATGGAAATTATGTTTATTTTAATGAAAATTTACATGTAAATACTACAAATATTTGTGTTTTAGCCTGTAGATTTTGTGCTTTCCGTAAGGGACCCAGGCATTCAGAAGCATATTCATTGAATGTCAAAGAATATTTAGAACAAATTAAACCATTTGCTAACAGAATAGACGAAGTTCATTCCGTTGGCGGATTGCACCCTGAATGGACAATAGAACACTATGAAGAATTATATCGTGAATCAAAAAAATCTTTTCCCAATATTATGATTAAATCATTAACAGCAGTTGAGATTAAACATATTGCAAATAGGTCTGAATTATCAATTGAAGACACATTAATTCGTTTGTCTGATGCTGGATTGGATTCCTTACCAGGAGGTGGAGCCGAGATACTCGTTGATTCTGTGCGTAATCGTATTTGTCATGGAAAAGAATCATCAGATGAATACTTGAACATACATAAAATCGCGCATAACCTAGATATTAGTACAAATTGTACAATGTTATTTGGGACAGTTGAAACATTAGAAGAGAGAGCGATACATCTTGATAAATTAAGAATGTTACAGGATGAGACAAATGGGTTTCAATGCTTTGTTCCATATCCATTTTTACCAGATAAATCTAGATTGCCTGAGGCGCAATTGGCCTCACTAAATGAAATTTTAAGGGTAATAGCTATTTCAAGAATTATGTTGGACAACATTCCACACATCAAAGCGTATCGGATGAACTTAGGTTCAAAGGTTGCATCACTAGCGCTATTAGCAGGAGCAGATGATATAGATGGAACAGTCAACCATGAGGAAATAATGCATGAAGCAGGAAGTATGGCCAGACTAGATACTGATAGTGACGAATTATCGAGATTAATCGAATCAGTAGATTCTATCCCGATTAAACGCAATACATTATACACAGAATTTTCACGATATCAAAGGAAATTAAATGATCATTCTCGGCGTTTACCAATTTCCCATCAACCATAGGTGTTCGAATGACTTGGAGAAGAGTTCTGGGCAGAGTTTCATTTGCTAATTGCGACCCTATTTTTGATGGATTAGAAGAAAAATGGAAAATCCTCCCTGCTCCACCTGCTTGGCTAACTGGCCATGTACTCAGGAAAGATTGTCTGACAGCTCCCATACCTGCAGCTGATTATGCAAATTATTGTGACGAACTGCAATTAATTCCAGGATTAGGGATAGTTAGCCAAGGAGATGTTGGTTCGGTTTTATTGTTCGGAAATCGGAGTATTGATTCTATGAGGGATATTGCTCTACCTTCCGATTCATCGACTTCGAAAGAATTACTAAAATGGGTTCTAAAATTACGGGGGCTTGATCCTAAATTTAATGAAACAGGTCCAGATATTGATACTATGTTAAATGAATCTGATGGAGCATTATTAATCGGTGATAAGGCCTTATTGGCTGCTGATAAATATCCCAATTTAATCAAACTAGATTTAGGGGCTGAATGGACAATGATTACAGGGTATCCTATGGTATTCGGAGTTTTTGCAACCAGAAAAGATAGCCCAATTAAAGACATTATTAAAGCACGTCAGGCAATGTTAAACCAATATGAAAATTTTCTTTCAAACCCTGAATGGCAGAATCAAGTAATTACTAATACTGCGGATAAAATTGGTTTTTCTGAATCCAGAGTGAGACAATATTTCCATACAGAAGTTAGAAATTCATTAGATGATCATTCTACTAAAGGATTGGAATTATTTCTCCAAGAAGTCTGTGGAATGACAGAACCAATATCGTGGGTTAAACTTTAGGAATAATCCAAATTTTTACTAGAAATATAATTTAGTAAATCAATCGCTACTTCACAAGATTCAGCAACTACGATTTCAGAATCTTCAATAAAATCACTCAGTACTTCCATTGCCCGTTGGTCTCCAATCGCTCCTAAAGCCTCAGCTGCTTCGTGGCGCACCATTACGTCCTCCTCATTGTCTGCTAATCTGTCTATCAAGCAAGGTAGAGCATGAGAGTTTTGCATTTGCCCTAAAACGTAGGCAATTTCATGTTTCAACAATGCTGAATTAGAATTAAATGCACTGGATAAGGCGTCGACACTACCATTACCACCAATATTTCTTAGAGCGAACAAAGCTCTCATTCTTTGAAACATTTTTTGGTTTTCATCACATAAAATTATCTGTAACTTATCAATATTTTTCAGATCACTAGGCGGAGCTGGATCAACTGATTCGAAAGGACTAGTCTCTGGTTTAGTAGAATCGTTCATTTATTCACCTGAACCAATAAATTTTATCTCATCAACATTGAGATTTTCATCAACCATGCCAATTTTTTGACCTTCCTTCAAGAATAGTCTCACAGCATCCCGACCATCTTGACCAAAATCAATTGTACGCTCATTAACATACATCCTGACAAACTCTTCGTTAGTTTCATCATCAATCCCTCTACCCCATAACTTTGCGAACGATAAAGCCGAATCGGGATTATTTAACGAATGAACAATACTATTTTTCACATCCCCGGTCATTAATTCGCATAGAGATATACCAAGATTTTTTCTGACTACATTACCTCCTAATGGCAATGGTAAACCGGTTTTTTCATTCCACCAAACACCAAGGTCCAAGACGAGATGAACTCCCTCGTCTTTCCAGGTTAATTGCCCCTCATGAATAATCACGCCAACATCAAATTCGCCATTCAAAACTTTTGGTAAAATTTCATCAAATGGAACAACTTCAACATCTACTTCACCCCATGCTAATTTCAAGGATAGGTGTGCACTAGTGCCAAGACCTGGGATGGCAATTTTTGCCTTTTTCGCTTCATCGACAGAAATTTCCTTAGTAGAAATAATCATTGGGCCGTATCCTTCTCCCATAGAAGCACCACAATTCATCAAGTGATACTTATCTGCTATTGTTGGAAATGAATGAATACTAACGGCAGATATTTCATAATTTCCAATTAGTGCATGTTGATTGAGAGTTTCAATGTCTAATAGTACATGCTCGTAATTTCTACCATGTGTATTGATGGCTCCAGTGGTCATTGCATGGAACATAAAAGCATCATCTGGATCGGGCGAATGGCCAACTTTGTAACTGTCGGGTGAGTATTGCATATAGTTCGCGAATAAAACACCTTGAAAATGCCTGTGGATATGAGTTCAGACTATGGGAAGGATAAATAGTGGAAATATAGCCCGATAAAATGTGCCTGATGCATCGAAATTATCTACCGCTACCGGACAATTAGGTCCAATTTGTTCAATAACGGGTAAAGCCATGACTTTTTCAGAGGCAATTATCCTTGATAATGAATATGTTTGTTGGGATGCATATGTCAAATTAACCGGTGCGGCATCTGCTACAGATGTTATCGAGGAATGATAGTTAACACACCTCGGAATCCTCAACTTAATTTGCCCCCTGCTCACCAAAGGGGACATGGTCGAAGGTTGGAGTCGTTTTGCGCTCCGTTTTGGAGATTATTATCGTTCCAAAACAATAGATGATATTTGGACTCCACCTAGATTTAAAAACCGTGAATGGATGTTTATCCCTTGGGGCAGTAAACCCCCTGATAGACACCGCGGATTTAGAGAAAAGAAAGAATTATTGCAATATTTACAGCAAAGAGGACCCCATTCATGTTTTCACAGTACTGCATATTACGATTCACCATCAGAAAGAAAAATGTCCGAAAAAGGTTGGAAAGGTGCAGATCTGATTTTCGATTTGGATGGAGATCATTTACCAGGGGTATCCGATAATGATTTCCCAACGATGATTGAAAAAATTCAGGAACAAGCTTGGACTCTATGGTCAGAATTTTTATTGCCTGAATTTGGTTTTGATGAAAAATATATACAAACCTCATTTTCTGGTCATAGGGGGTTCCATATTCATTATAGGAATCCAGGATTGTTACATCTTGATTCAAATGCCCGACGACAACTCGTCAATCACATTAGGGGGGAGGGAATAAATGTCCAAACTATCCTTTCAGGACCCCAGTCAAGTTGGCAAAATCGCATTCACAATGGGATAGAATCGATAACAACTAAATTGAATATTATAGACAGTGGGGGAGTGCAAGCAAAAGACACTCTAGAAGAATTACATAATATTATTGAAAAAAGGAAAAGCGCCCACGGCTTTTCTGTAACAAAATATTCAAAAAATAGAATTAAAGAATTAGCAGAATCAGCATCCGATAATCGAAGAATTTCTCGCTTGATGGATGACAATTCACTAAGAGTATTCGGTGATCAAAATACATCTATTTTCTGGGAACTGATCAAAGGCGATACATCTGTAGTTCTCGGTAACGCAGGTGAGACAGACGAGAGCGTAACTGTGGATACGAAAAGGGTAATACGTTGGATAGGGAGTCTACATGGTAAATGTGGATTGAGAGTTACTGAAATGCCTCTAGAAAGGCTTAATCCCGATGGAGCCAATCCATTTAATCCATTATTGGAATCAACTGCATTTTCTTCTTCAAAAAAGTTTGATGTCACAATTAATCGCGATGATGTAAGGATGGAATTAGGCAATGAATTAGTTGAGGGGAGTATTGGGAAAACATTCAATGTCTCCGAAGGAATGGCCACTTTCTTAGTTTTGAAAGGTTGGGGAGTAATTGAAAATTAATGTTTTTCAACACTCAATCACAATATGTTGAAGAGTAAGTGTGTTCGGAAGCGGTTTAGTGAGTACTATGGGAGATGATGAAGATGTTCAAAATAGTTCACCCAATTTACCGCCTCCTCCACCCCCTCCAGGAATTTCTTTTCCTCCTCTGCCACCACCACCATCACCTGATATGCCATTACCACCACCACCACCTGGTTTGAAAATTGAAGAATCGGAATTATCTGATGATATTTTCGAAGAAGTGGCTTCTGAAATACCTCGTTCGAATGTGCCTGAGGCGCCCCAATCATCTTCAACTGATTTCAATACTCATTGGCAAAATAGAAAGGCAGCGGACCCGACATTATCTGTTGGTAATAGGGGAAGTATGTATGGGCACATTGATCGTATAGCTTCTGGTAATGTAGGGACATTATTAGACCGATTTTCAGACCGATTCGGTTCAGAATTAGATAGGGAAATAATTGTTTTGCGAAAAAAGCAACAACAAGAAATGAGAGAAATAAAACCTACTGTGGAACTAATACAAGCTCCTTCAGAGGATGGACAATGGTTTTCACCCGATGAGGATGAGGATAATGAAGCTCCAGATGGTTTAGAGGATAAACAAATGACCGGAGAAAATATTGAGGGAGATTCAGAGGATGAATTCGGGGATTTCTTCAATATTGTAAATACATTATTAGGTAATATGCCGGATGATTTTGTCCAAGAATTTATTGAATCAGAATCCTTCATTCTATTCCAAAATATTGGGGCGGATCCAGTTAATACTGACGACGAAAAACGTTCAGAATTCTTCAAAATGATTAATTCTGAATTAGGTAATTTACCCGAAGATAAAATTAATGATTTTGTCGCTTCACCAGATTTTGAGGTTTACACCAGAATCGGTGCTATTTACGGAGAGTGAAATAATGGGACTTCTAGAAAAAGCAGATAATATCAAATCGTCTGAACCCGGAACAAAGACGGCAGTAAAGGTAACACCAGCCCAAGCACCTAAGGTAAAACCCGATCCTACGCCTGCTCCAGTCAAATCTAAAGTTAAGCCCAAAAAGGCTCGGACGAAGAAAAAGAGAGCAAAGAAACAGAGAGTCGACAAAGTATTGCAATTTGGAAAATGGTTAATTGATTTAATTGTAAATTATGGGCTAATGTCATTATTGATTGGTTTATTTATTGTATCATATGTGGATATTACTTGGCCATTAATTTTACTTTTACTACTAACGATATTCAATATTGTAGGAATGCCTATTTGGACAGGGCGATCTATTGGGAATTGGATTAGTATGACACAATATATTAATTCCCGAGGCAATAACCCTATGGTTTTGTTCCACATAATGAAGAATACCAATGTCCCATTTATTTTCTTTGGACTCGTAGCCCTAATGCTTGCTATTTCTTCTGGCACTGTATGGGGTACTGGAATGAAAATTTTTGTGGCAGGCTCATTACTTCTTTTCATGGTGCCAATCGCGGATCGGTTTTTCCGAAAATTCCATGCTCAAAATTTCGGTATTTGGGAATACGTATTTGGTGGCGTTTGGCTAGTGAAATCCGCTAAATCCAAAGGTAGTGGTAACGCATTACTCAAGAGATTGGAATCATTCAGTGATTTCTCTGAATCAAAGGGATGGATGAATGATAAAGATAATTAATTTTGATCTTCATCGTTATTATCAAATCTAATCTTAGCTAATTCCCTCATGTCTTCATGGTGAGTCCCTTCTTTGATTGCTTCCTGATCGGATTCATCAACAATCTCTACACCCAGTAGTGTTTCGATAACATCTTCCATTGTCAATAAACCAACAGTGCCACCAAAACTATCTCTTACAACCAACATTTGGGCTTTGTTTTCTAAAAGGATGTCCAATGCTTTATCTACGGATGAAGTCATATTACATTGCACAATAGGCCTTATTATTGAATCCATTAAACAATCAAAATTATCCTCTGCAGCCATTTTCAAAATGTCATTCCTCAAAACTAATCCCTGAACTTCATCAATATTTTGTTCCTTAAGGACTGGCATTCGTCCATGAATCATAATTGGTAATCTTTGCATTACTGACTCGATTGTTTCCATTGAAGACACAGTTGTCATTACAACCCGTGGAGTCATAATACTGCCAACTTCCATTTCCCTTAATTTCAATAAATTTTTGATTACAGTTTCTTCATCTTCCTCAATCACGTCTTCTTCTTCAGCAATATCTGCTAAGTGTGATAATTCATCACGGGTTACAGCTTCATTGGGCGTTGCAGGTAATAAATAACGAATTTTTTCAATGGGCCAAACAATAGGAAATAATATTAAAATCAAGATTACCAATGAATTTGCAGATATAATTGTCAATTTCCTCCAGTAAAGAGCCCCGATTGTTTTAGGCAATATTTCACTGAATAGTAAAATTGCTAATGTTAGTAATGCGCTAACTACTCCTACACTTGGACTCCCGCTGAGATTTTTTACTTCAGCACCAACACCCAAGGCCCCAACAGTGTGAGCAATGGTATTCAGAGTAAGAATAGCGGTCAAGGGGCGTTCAGGATCCTCTTTGAAATCAGCCCATTTTATAGCAATTTTAGGATGTGTATCTCTTAACGCAACTATGTGGCCATGTGTAGTAGAAAGCAAGACTGCTTCTAAAATGCTACAAATAAAAGATGCTGTTATTGCAAGTAATGCGTACGAAAAAATTAGTGTGTATTCACTCAAATTTGGTGCCTCTTAGAGATTATTAAATTAAACTTTCAGATTAACAAGACCATCCAAGTAGTTTGACTCCGTGCCTAACAAAGGCGATGAAGACATAAACATGTTCCATGCCGACTTTGTATAACGGTAGGTGAATACATGGAACGAGTGGCAATTTTCATGGCTTGGCCTTATGCTAATGGGCCTCTACATTTAGGCCATGTCGCTGGCAATTGCTTACCGGCAGATATCCAATATAGGTATGAGAGATCTAGAGGTCGCTCTGTCTTAATGTGTAGTGGTTCAGATGAACATGGTACACCGATAACCGTCTCTGCCGAACAAGAAGGGGTTGACCCACAGGTAATTGTCGATAGATATCACGTGATTAATACACAAGCTTTGATTGATTTAGGTTGTTCATGGGGGGAGAATGTAGACTCCAGGGGAATTGAATTTGGTGGAGCATTGTATAATCGTACTACTGACCCGAGACACAAAGAACTCGTTCAAGAAAATTTCTCAGAATTATTTGATGCAGGTTTCCTCGAAAAACAGACTATGCAACAATATTGTTCGATTAATTCTGAAGGTATAACACGATTTTTACCAGATAGATATGTTGAGGGTAAATGTCCTATTTGTGGTGCAGAGGAAGCGCGAGGAGACCAGTGCGATGAGTGCGGAGGGACATATGAATCAAGTGAATTGATTGATCCTCGTTCAAAGATGGAGCCTGAATCTAAGATAGAAATTAGAGATACTGAACATTTGTTTTACAGATTGGACCTATTCCAAGATGAATTAGAAAATTATGCTTCTCAAAACCAAACTATTTGGAAACCTAATGTTAGGGCGATGACAAAAAATTGGTTGGATATGGGACTGCGCCCTAGGGCAGTTACTAGAGATATGGAATGGGGAATCAAACTCCCCTTCGAGGATCCTGATTGGGAATCAAAACGCATCTATGTTTGGTTTGAAGCCGTCCAAGGATACTATACCTGCGCCAGAATCTGGTCAGAAAAATTCGCTAGTGAATCAGGGGGAGATAATAACTCCTGGAAAAAATGGTGGGAAGTAGATTCGGATGGTATTCGTCCTAAACATATCTACTTCATGGGTAAGGATAACATTCCATTCCACACTGTTATTTGGCCTGCAATAATTATGGGTATGAATTCAGTAAAAACTGATACGCCCCCCTCTTATGTTACTAATGCTGGGGAATATGCCCTAGCTTCTAACGTGCCTTCGATGGAATTTCTTCTGTTACAAGGGGGACAATTTAGTAAAAGCAGGAAAAATGGTGTTTGGTTGCCTTCATTCTTAGAACATCATTCGGCCGACTCCCTTAGATATTATCTTTCGATAAATATGCCAGAGGGGCATGATACAGATTTTCGATGGAAAGATTTTGTCGACCGTGTCAACAATGAATTAATTGGAACCTATGGGAATTTTGTACATCGCATAATGACTTTAACTCATAGATTACCCTCGGATGGTACAAATCCTTTGTTAGAATTCGATCAACCTGCTGCCCATAAAGAATTATTTAACGAAATAGATGATAAATTGCAAGCAGCTATCAATTCTCTTGAGCGCCAACGATTTAAAGAAGCTCTAAGATCTATCATGAGCATCGCACAATTTGGCAATGGTTTGATACAAAATGCAGAACCTTGGAAGTATCTGAAATCCCCGTCTTCTCCGGAAAGAACTGATTCATTGAGTAAATTAGCATTGGGTTGGAGAATATGTAAGGGGCTTGCAATTACTCTTAGACCATTCATCCCCTTTCAATCAAATAAATTGTGGGAAATGTTAGGTGAAATAGAAGGAATGGACAGTATTCTTTATGAAGATGCGTTCAGTCCTAATCATGTAATACATTGGAATCAAAGTCCCCCCCAACCTCTATTTCAGAGGCTTGAATTAGACGATATTTTGAAGCGTGAGACCGATATAGCCGAATCAACTAATGAACACACAGAGACCAATATGGAGGACGACTATATCGAATTTGAAGATTTTATGAAAGTAGAAATGAAAACTGGGAAAGTAATTTCCGTTGACGATCACCCTAATGCAGACAAATTATTTGTTGTGACATTAGAAGATGCACCCAACTCAACCCGTACAGTATGTGCTGGATTCAAAGGTATTTATTCCAAAGAAGAATTGATTGGTAAAAATGTTATATTTGTAGCCAACTTAAAACCACGAAAATTACGAGGTGTGATGTCAGAAGGTATGTTATTGGCAGCAGATGATGGGGACGGAAAAATCTCTATATTGACATTTGAAAAAGACATGCCATCAGGTTCACAAGTTAGATGAAGGCTTATCAAAAAATTCCCATTGAAGTTCAGCTAATTCTGAATTCGATGTGGCAGCCGAATAGGCCTCCATGGGTTCTGAATTTAATTGAAAAAAAGTATCACTAAATCTAAATGGTTTCAGTATACTTCTAGCCTGTTCCCATTTATTGATTAAAACTAAACTTAAGGCTAAAGCTTCTGCTGTAGATAATCTACCTGGTTTCCCCCATGATACCGGATTAGCTGCCAAAACTAAAGGTAAAGTTCTACCTTTTAACTTGGTTTTTTGGTGAATAATTTCTAGTGATTCAGTTAACAATTTCCACGAGCAATCCAAAGCAACAATAGAAGCTCCTTTTTCAATCATTAATTTATCATCAGGACCTAATAATAAGCCTGCAGCCGGATCTAAAAGAAATCCTCTTTTGGGAGATTTATAAATATTTGAATGGACATTAGCATGGCCAAACCTTTCTAATTTTCTAGCTGTACATTTATCGGGGTCGTCTTGATCTAAATGAATAATATGTAGGGGGACTTTATCCAATTATTCGTCCCTCCTCGATAAAAGATCTTCAAGAGCATCTCCGATTGTCATCCCTCTCTTTTTCGACGCCAATACCGAGGTTGATTGACTACTGCGTTCAATATACAAATTTATTTCGAGAATCTTTTCTATTTTTTCTATCAAAGAATCCGTCGGACGCCCCCCATTCTCAATTTTTTGAATAGAATTTAGTCTTTCATTCATCTTTAGGGCGAAAACACGTTGATCCCACCCTTTAGCTATTCGACCTTCTCTAATCCTTTTATGGAAATCGGGCGCTAGTTCTTTTTCTTGTTTTGCCATAATATCTTTACCAGAAATACCCCGGCTAGTTACGTTATTGAATTTTTTGGGATTAGCCTGTTTATGTTGAATCGGATCCTCAATAATTTTTAAGTGCATTTTGTCAATACAACGATTACACGCTTCTAATTTTATACCGGTCGCACTGGCTCTGCGCGTGCTAACTTTTTCAGCACCACATAACTCACAAGTCCCCATAATAGGTAGGACGCGTCTCTCGTACAAGATTACTTCGGGTGATAACTGTCATATGGTAGTAGCATCAGGTCATACCATGACGAGTCGAGCCGATTCTAACTCCCGTCCTGAGAACAAATCTGATTCCAGTAATTTGAATGACAATTCTCGTCAGCTTTCAATTCTAAAAATTCAAATTGCAGAACTTTTAGAAGATTCCCAACAATTGTTAACAGAAAAATTATTTTTAGAAAATGAGATCAATCAGTTAAAAAAGCGCGCGTCTAAGTTAGAGGAAGAGATTAGATCGTTGCGAATGCCGCCAAATATTATCGGATACATACAAGATTTAGAGGGAGAAAAAGCTATTGTAAGAAGTTCTAATGGCACTGTTTTCATGGTTTCAATCAATCCTACATTGAATAAAAAGAGGTTGAAACCAGGCACTAGAGTATCATTAAATCAAGATACTCTGTCTATTATCTCTATTCTCGATGATGCTTTTGACCCCCTAGTATCGAGTACTGAAATTCTGGATGAAACCGGTGTCAATTATTCAGATTTAGGTGGCTTGGAACAAGAAATAAAATTGATCAGAGATGCCATTGAATTACCATTTGAAAATCCTGGTGTGTTCAAAAAATTTGGAATCACACCACCAAAAGGAATTCTACTTTCGGGTCCACCTGGGACGGGAAAAACAATGTTAGCTAAGGCAGTGGCTAATGCAACGAATGCAACCTTTCTAGGGTTGGTTGGTTCTGAATTAGCCCAGAAATATATTGGAGAAGGTGGTCGCATGGTAAGAGAATTGTTTGATTTAGCAAGAAAAAAGTCCCCAACAATCATTTTTATTGATGAAATTGATGCTATTGGAAGCAAACGACTTGACTCTTCAACATCAGGAGATAGAGAGGTTCAGAGAACGTTAATGCAATTATTAGCTGAAATGGATGGTTTTGATGCACTGGAAAATGTTAAAATTATTGCAGCAACAAATCGGCCAGAATTGCTTGACATAGCTTTACTACGACCCGGACGATTTGACAGAATAATAGAAATTGCTCTACCTGACTTGTCTGCACGGAAACAAATATTTGATATTCATCTTGCTAATATGCCTATTTCTAAAGATGTAAATAGCAAAAAACTCAGCATCATCACAAAAGGGTTTAGCGGTGCTGAAATAAAATCAGTGACTATAGAGGCAGGGATGTTAGCAATAGCAGACAATAAAGACAATTGCTCAATGTCTGATTTTAAATCGGCAGTCATTACGATGGAAATCAAAAAGAAACAGTCAAATCTTTCCGAACCCGACCGATTATATGGATAAGTGATTAAATGTCTAAGCATTTGATTGAATGTGTACCTAATATTAGCGAAGGGCGGAACCAGAATATTATTGACGAAATTGTAGAAAGTGCTCAAGGATTTGAGGGCGCCTATGTCCTAGGTGCTGAACCTGATCCAGATTATAATCGAACGGTCATAACAATTGCCGGCGAACCTGAGGCTGTGCTTAATGCAACTTCCAAATTAATATTAAAATCATTCGAATTAATTGATATGAGTAAACATCAAGGGAGTCACCCTCGCATGGGTGCAGTCGATGTTTGCCCTTTCGTTCCACTATCAAATAATTCTAAAGATGAATGTATTAGGTGTGCAAAAAAGTTACCAAGTTTAATTCCTAATGTGCCATATTATTTTTATGGTGACGTAGCAACAGATCCGACCAGAATTAAATTATCAGGGCTGAGAAAGGGCCAATATGAAGGATTAGAATCAAGATTAACAGGTGGAAAATGGGATGAGGAAACAACTCGGTTACCAGATGGATGGTCGGGTGCATGGGATGATATTAGCAAAAAATTTGGTGCCATGTCAATTGGTGTGAGAAATGTTCTCGTGGCATACAATATAAATGTCGATGAATTAGATGCTAAGGCCTCGAAAATTGCAGGCTCAATCATACGTACATCCGGCAGAATCGTCAAAAATTCAAGTGGGAAAAAACAAAGAATTCAAGGTATGCTAAAAGAGGTGCAAGCTATGGGGTTAACATTACCTCGCCACAATATATCTCAAGTTTCAATGAATATACAAAATGTAAATATAACTCCAATACATCATACATTTGAAGCTGTAAAATCTATTGTTAATGACCATGGAATCTCAGTATTAGGCTCGGAAATAGTAGGTTTAATTCCACTGTCGGCAATCGTTGAGAGTGGTAAATGGTATCACCCCAATCCCGATCAAGCTTCAGAATTAGAATTGGTAGATGCCGCAATAGAAGGCCTGGGATTAGAATACTTGTCAGCATTTGACAAAAATAAAAATATTATCGAATGGGCAATTAGTGATGAGGTTGGAAAAAATGAATGAAGGATACATTGAAATCTTAAATAAAATTTCTTCCAAATCTCCAACTCCTGGTGGGGGAACAGTTGCAGCACTTTGCCTAGCTCATGCCTATTCATTAACTTCAATGGTTGCTAATCTAACTAATGGGAGAGATAAATGGGCATCCGGGCAGAAAATTTCTAATCAGATTTTATCTAACCATAATTCAAATATAGATAGTGCTTTAGAGTTAGCAAAAAATGATTCTGATTCATTTGATAAATTGATGGAAGCTTATCGTTTGCCTAAAAATTCAGAAGACGAAATAAATACTAGGAATGATGCAATCACAAATGCGACTCTCGGGGCCACAAATGTGCCATTCGAAACTGCAAAACAATCTCTTGGTTTATTGGAAATTATACCTGAATTATTAGTCGTTTGTAATCAGAATGCCATTACTGATGCTGCTGGTGCTGCTGAATTATGTTATGCTTCAATAAGATTAGCAATTTTAAATGTGGAAACTAATATTAGTGGTTTAATTGAGACCGACAAAAACCATTACTCTATTGGGACAGATATAATCATTAAATCAGCAGATCAAATAATTAGTAATGTAAGGGACATTATGAATGGAAAGTTGGAGTGATAAAATTGATTGAATTCATTGACGATATAAAAATCGGCATCCCACTTGAGTTACCTCCTAAACCAGTCATAGATTCTTCTGTAGATCATGCCCCTGCCCGCCCGCAAGTTTTAGATTTGAAACAGAAGAAACAAGCAATAGCCAACGCGCTTAGATATTTTCCGCAAAAATGGCACACCGAGTTAGCCGAAGAATTTTCTCAAGAACTACTTGATTATGGGCATATTTACATGCATCGTTTCAGGCCAAATTATGAAATGTTTGCTAGACCAATCAAAGATTATTCAACACAGAACCTCCAAGCAGCAAGCATTATGTTAATGATCCAGAATAATCTCGATCCCACTGTTGCTCAGTATCCACATGAACTAATAACTTACGGAGGCAATGGTTCTGTATTTCAAAACTGGATTCAGTATAGATTAACGATGTCTTACCTTTCTGTTATGAATGACGAACAGACCTTGGTAATGTACTCTGGACATCCGTTAGGACTATTTCCTTCTTCAAAAAATGCACCCAGAGCAGTGATTACCAATGGAATGGTCATTCCAAATTATTCAAGCCAAGAAAATTATGAAATTATGAATGCATTAGGTGTTTCTCAATATGGTCAAATGACTGCGGGTTCGTATATGTATATCGGCCCTCAAGGTATAGTTCATGGGACTACTATAACGATACTTAATGCCGCTAGGAAGTATCTTGGCATATCTTCAGAAAAGGACATGGGAGGGCTTCTCTACGTCACCTCTGGCTTAGGGGGTATGTCCGGTGCCCAAGCTAAAGCGGGAACAATTGCCGGCATAGTTACTATTATTGCTGAAATTAATGAACTGGCTGTGGTAAAACGGCACACTCAAGGTTGGTTATCTGAATATTATCACGACTTAAATGAATTAATGAAACGTACTAAATTCGCTATTAAAAATAAGGAAGCTATTTCTTTAGGATACATTGGTAATATAGTAGATCTACTTGAAAAACTTGACTCAGAAAATATTATTCCGGAATTGGGTTCGGATCAGACAAGTTTGCATAACCCCTGGTTAGGAGGCTATTATCCGGCAGGTTTGTCTTTCGAAGACGCAAATATCATGATAAAAGAATATCCTTTGAAATTTAAAAAATTAGTCCAATCTGGCCTCGTTCATCATACTAATATCATTAATAAATTAGTAAATAAGGGCATGATATTTTGGGATTATGGGAATGCATTTTTATTAGAATCGGGGAAATCCGGTGCAGATATTTTCGATAAACACACACTTTCCGGCTACAAATATCCATCCTATGTTGAAGATATCATGGGGCCAATTTACTTCGACTATGGATTCGGTCCATTTAGATGGGTTTGTACATCTGGATTGAATTCAGATTTGGAAAAAACTGACGAAATAGCTATAAGTATTTTACAAGAATTAGTAAAAAATTCACCTGTTGAATTATCTATGCAATATTCAGATAATTTGACATGGATTAAATCTGCTAAATATAATGAATTAGTGGTGGGAAGTAAAGCTCGAATTTTGTATGTTGACGAAATAGGAAGAAGAGAAATTGGGAATGCATTCAATCAAGCTATATCTGATGGCACTATTTCCGCACCTATCGTATTAGGTAGAGATCACCACGACGTTAGTGGCACTGATAGCCCATATCGTGAAACAGCTAATATTAGAGATGGTTCGATGTTTACTGCAGATATGTCTGTTCAAAACTTCATTGGAGATTCGTTTAGGGGAGCAACATGGGTAAGTTTACACAACGGCGGAGGAGTTGGTTGGGGTGAAGTGTCGAATGGGGGATTTGGCCTATTATTAGAAGGAAACAAGCAATCAACATCTAATCTTAACTCGATGCTATCTTGGGATGTTAATAACGGAGTTGCGAGGAGGGCATGGGCTCAAAATTCTGAAGCGAAATTTACTATTCGCCGGGCCATGGAAATGGATAATAATTTACAGGTAACTCTTGCTTCTGAGGTTTCAAAAGATTTACTAAATAACATATTTTCAGATATACAGAGGGAGTGACAATGAAGACGATAATTATCGATGGGGAGTCATTGACTTTAGAGCAAATTTCTTCTCTAAAAAATCAAAATGTTAATGTTAAACTATCCACTAAAGCGAGTTCTAATATGAAAAAATCCCACAATGCTGTTGGGCAGATTTTAGCTTCAGGAGACATTGTTTATGGGATAAATACGGGCTTTGGTGCCCTATCATCAAAAACTATTGATAAAACCAAATTAATTGAATTACAACGAAATCTCATTCGTTCTCACGCCTGTGCAGTAGGCGAAAGAATGAGCCCCGAACATGTGCTAATGATGATGTTGATTAGAGTCAATTCAATCGCAAAAGGATTCTCAGGCGCACGAGTTGAATTAGTACAATTAATTATTGACATGATCAACAATAGAATCGCACCAGAAGTCCCTCGTATCGGTTCACTGGGTGCATCTGGAGATTTAGCCCCACTATCACATATGGCTCTGGGTATTATTGGGGAAGGAAAATCTAATGTTCAATCCACAGAAGGTAATTGGATCATTACTGATGCTAAAGATGCACTGGTTGCTGCGGGTTTGCAACCTACATGTTTGGAGGCAAAAGAAGGTTTGTCGTTAATCAATGGAACCAGCCAAATGTGCACTTACTTAACTGAATCAATACTAAATTGTGAAAAATTAATTTTTTCTGCTGACGCATCTGTCGCCTGTTCAATTGAGAGTATCAAAGGTTCAGCTTCTCCTTTTGATAAAAGAATCCATCTTGTAAGACCTCAGATTGGCCAATCAATTTCCGCAGCTAGAATTTTAGGATTATTACAAAATTCCAAGATAATGGAATCTCATAAAAATTGCGATAGAATTCAGGATTCTTATTCCTTTAGATGTGCCCCTCAAGTTCACGGACCAATGATTGATACAATCAAAGAATCAAGACGTATTTTAGAAATCGAAATAAATTCAGCTACAGATAATCCTTTGATTTTTGTTGATGATTCTGAAATTGATGTGATTAGTGGAGGTAATTTTCATGGGCAAGCATTGGCCATTGTTAGTGACACTCTAGCCGTTAATTGTCATGAAATAGGTAGTATTTCAGAACGAAGAACAAATCAAATCCTAGATCCTGATTGGTCAAATCAAAATGCTTTTTTAGCACAAAACGAAGGTCTTGAAAGTGGTTTAATGATTTTACAATATGTGTCGGCTGCTGTTCTCGCTGAAATGAATCTTCTCGCTAATTCAGTTACTACAACAAATATCCCTGTGAGTTTGGGTAAAGAAGATCATGTTTCTATGGGTGCTACAGGATCATATCGCCTTTTACAACAAACAAAGTTCTTATCATTAATATTAGCAAATGAATTTATTTGTTCAAGTGTTGCTTTAGATAATATTTCAGAACCCGCCTCGGATTCCGTATCAAAAATTCATGATTGGATAAGAGAAACAGTCCCCCCACTAATGGGAGATAGAGCATTTTCGATAGAAACAGAAAATTTAGCATCAAAAATATTAGACGGTCTCCTTTGCAATATTTTTGAGGAATAATTATGCAAGAAAAACTGCACATGACAAGACATCCAGGGATTAACCCCCCTGAATTCGAAGCCAACATCGTAGGGATAACCGATTCTGCATTATTTCTTTCCGAATCATATTGTTACCCAAGAGGAGGGGGGCAACCAGGTGATACGGGAAAAATCATCAAGGCAGATGGCGAGATATCAGATTATACAGAGGTTCTACCCGGTGAAATGATTGCTCATCCTATAGAAAACCCATTGGATTTTGTAATTGGTGAAAAAATATTGTGTCAAATTGATTCAGAAAGAAGAAACGCCCACACAATGATGCATACCTCACAACATATTGTTTCGGCACTTGCTGAAGATATCTGGGGAGCTGAGACAGTAGGGAATCAATTAGGAGCTATTCAATCACGCATTGACCTGTTATTCGATGATAAGAGTAAATTTGACCCTGTAGAGTTAGTAAACGCAGTAAATACGGTATTAAGCTCATCCACCGCTGTAAATATCCACAAGTGGGATCGAAATATGATTCTTGAACATGAACAGATGAGACACACTAAATTTTTGCATAAAATACCTGGCGATATTTTAAGAGTCGTCGAAATTGAAGGTGTAGACCTATGTCCGTGCGCTGGAACTCATGTATCGAATACATCCAGAATTCCCACTCTCCGATACGTCGGAAAGAAGAACAAAGGCAAGGGTCGATTGAGGCTGGCGTTCGAATTTGATTTATGATAAAAGGAGAATCATTCCCATTGGTGGGCTCGGCAGGAATTGAACCTGCGATCTTCGCCATGTCAAGGCGACGTCATAACCCCTAGACCACGAGCCCTAAGATAAGCCGCCGTCATGAGTCCCCCTCATCAATGATTCTCTTGGAGTGTTAAAAAATCACGAAATAATTTTTGAGATTTTTCCTAAACAACCTACTACAGTACATGAACCAGCTACTCTTGTTCTCCCATTTTTCATCTGGATCAATTTTGCATTGAGTATCTCTTGTGATTTCTTACAACTCATGCAATAACCAACATATACTCTCATGATTTGCTTTGAACGTGCTATTCGTAAATATGTTCCTTACATCCCCTCTGTATAGGTAAAATTCACAATTATTGCATAAATGGCTTACTGCGAAGCAGTTTCAAATTATATTTATATCTGAATTCTGATAATCATTCTTATCGGCAATACTATCTCCGAAAAAATCACTGACATACTGCTACTTTTGTGCAGGGAGGAATAATCAGGTATAATTGGAATATTGTTTTTATTGAAAATATATTAAACAAGCACTAAAACACCTTTAAATTTAAAACTAATACGTAAAAGAATTAGTGAGAAATCAATTGCCCTGAAATTATTGTTTTAGATATTGGAGAAATTCCTGGAGTTTGACACCACCCATCTACATAATTACTTTTTAAAATATTAAGGTCAGCGATTCCTCCCTCACTTATACTACCTCTAACTTGATTCTTTTTCAAATTAAGAGATGAAGCAGGGTTCCGAGTCACGGCAACTAAAGCTGCGAGTGGATCTAGATTTAATCGGTGAGTCGCGAGACTACCTACAAATGGTAAAGAAATCGTGTTACAATTTGGATTATAATCCGTAGCGAATGCAAAAGCCCAATTGTTATCTAAACATTCGTTAATTGGGTAATTTAATTTTTTACCTAAAACATAAGGGGTTCCGGGTAAAAAGGTTTGAAGAGTTCCGGCCTTACTTGCCGCATCTCTGGATTCTGAATTGCTAAAGCCTACGTGATCCCCGCTATCACAACCTAATTCAGCAGCAAGGGATAACCCGCTACCATCTACAAATTCGTCAACGTGAATTCGACTCCTAAGCCCTAATTCATGTGAAGCTTGGATTATAGTCTCTGTTTGTTCCAAATCATACCAACCTGGTTCGCAAAATACATCAACCCAATTAGCTAAATTATTGTCCACTACTAACGGTAATTGTTCTGAAATAAGGGATTCGATATATTCTGACTTATTGGTGTCTTGGGGAAAATCGTGGGCCCCTAACCATGTACTGAGAATTAATTGAGGGGACAACTCATCAATTTTTCTTATTGCTTGGAGGAGCTTGATTTCAGATTCTGTTGTTAATCCATATCCACTTTTACCTTCAAGAGTAGTTGTTCCAAACTTCAATGCGGTTTCACAAATATCTAATCCTTTGTCGACCAATGCATCTTTGGATGCTTTTCTAGTAGATCTTACTGTTTTTTGAATTCCGCCCCCTGCGTTAGCAATATCTTGGTAAGAGGATCCTTTTCTTCTCAGATTCATTTCATTTGCACGATCTCCTGCCCAAACCAAATGCGTGTGTGAATCGACAAATCCGGGCACGATTGCCTTGTGATTTACATCAATTATTTTGACATTAGTACCTGAATATTCATCTAATAATTTATTTGAATCATCTATTCGAATTATCTTATTCTCTTCAATAAAAATTCCAAGACCGGGGTTATGTACTAACTGATCTCTATTGAGCATTGAGTCCCCGGAGAGGGGTTTATTTGGGTCACCCGCTGAAAGAGTTGCTAGCTCGCCTATGTTAACCAAGAGCAACTGCATGAACGTCCGAGAAAGTGATACTTGAAAGCACTATGTCTGTTCGAAGAATATAATGGGCATTGTTATCGGTCTCGAAAGTACGGCCCACACTCTATCAATTGGTGGTGTGAAAGAGAGTGGGGAGCTAATTCCTTCATGCTCTGCCCTTTTTAGGCCGGAAGAGGGGGGAATTCATCCTCGTGAAGCTGCAGATCATCATACAGAAAATGTATCGATGATAATTTCAAATTTTTTTCAAAAAAACAACATCCAGAAAAAAAATATCACATCTGTCGCCTTCAGCCAGGGACCTGGCTTAGGTCCTTGTTTAAGGGTCGGCGCATCTGTTGCTAGAGCCTTGGCTTCAGATCTAAATATACCCTTAATTGGTGTCAATCATTGTATTGCACATATTGAAATTGGACGAAGTCAAACTGGGTGTACAGACCCGATTTTACTTTATGTAAGTGGGGGAAATACGCAGGTAATCGCTCGCATGGGGGACAAATATCGTGTTATTGGTGAAACTTTAGACATCGGCATAGGCAATATGCTTGACAAATTTGCTAGAGCTCAGGGGATTCCTTTTCCCGGCGGACCTGAGGTGGAAAAATTAGCTAAAAAATGGGTGAATGATAATCCAAATGCGTCGCTTGATGAGGTTCAATTACCATATGGAGTTCAAGGAATGGATTTGTCATTTTCAGGTATGTTAACTGCTGCTCAGCAATTACTCAATGCTGGAAAACCATTAGCTCAAGTATGCTGGTCACTACAAGAGCATGCTTTTTCTAGTTGTATAGAAGTTGCAGAACGGGCATTAGCGCATTTGGGCAAAACAGAGATTCTTCTTGGAGGTGGAGTTGCATGTAATTCTCGAATTAGAGAAATGTCTGTATTAATGTGTCTCGAACGTGGAGCTAGTTCACACTGGCCAGAAAAACAATATTGTATAGATAATGGAACAATGATCGCTGAATTAGGAAGATTGGCAAGATTATGTGATGTTGAAACTAATTTTTCAGATAGCAAAATAAATCCATTGTTGAGAACTGATTCAACAATAGTATCTTGGCTTTGACATAATTGAACTCAATACACTTATGAAACCCATTCCTTAGGATTGGATAGGAGACTGGTTCAGTAGTGCAGCGTCGACGCAAACCCAAAACGTTACCAAAAAATATTTTTGGTAAAGATTCTAATAAAGAATCTAAGAAAAAAACACGGGTGGCAACTCCGAAAACACCCACTCCGAGGGCAACTCCCACCCCAACGGCTACACAGGCGATTAATGTTCAACCACCATCACCACCCAAAATCCAATCAGATAATAAAAATCTAAAATCAATTTCAAAAGATAAAACACCAGTAGAGAAAACTGATTCAACTAAGTTAGTTAAGGAAATTATCATTCAAACAGAACCGATTATTGGAGACAAAAAAACACCCCGAGAGAGGAGAAAAGGTGTCGGGTTAAAGAATAATAATTCCAAACAAATTATAAAACCTTCAGAAAAAGTGCAATCTGATAAAGCGGTTCAATTAATTCAGCAAAGTAAACTTAGGGCCGCTCAAAATATTGGATTGAATAAAAATATACCTGTAGCTAAGCCAGTGGTTAAACCCCCTCCAAGGCCACGCCGAAGGGCTCCTAAATCAAGTTACCAACCAGCTAATCGTGCCAAAAGATTGGACCGTAGTCGCCATATGGAATACAAATATGAAATGAGGGGGCTGTTGAAAAAATTAGATATTATAGAAGAACATCATTCAGGATTACTGGGTTCAATTTGGGCTAAAGGTGAGCGACAAACAGCTGCTGAAGCTAAATTGTATTTAGTTGGAAAATTAAATGATGGTATTATTAATGAACATCAATCAGAAAAATTATCCAAAATAATTGATGAGTACACAATAAGGAGATGATTGTATGATTGTAGAAGAAAATAAAGTCGTAACAGCGGATTATGTAGGATATTTTCCTGAAAATAAAGAAATTTTTGATTCCTCAAAAGCTGAAGGTAGACAACCGATATCATTTTTAATTGGTCATCAAAATATGATTTTAGGCTTTGAAGAAGAAATCATGGGGTCGGATATTGGAGAAAAAAGAATTTTTACTTTAGATCCTGAGCGGGCTTATGGTCACCGAGAGGAAGATCGTGTTTTACAAATGGAAAGAGGGCAATTCCCCGATGATCTAGAAGTTGGGATGCAATTCGAGGCTGCAGTACAAGGCCTGCCAACGCCTTTTGAGGTCATTGAAATTAATGACTCAGAGGTAGGTTGTGACTTCAATCATCCGATGGCAGGGAAATCATTAACTTTCGAAGTGGAAATTATATCCATAAGAGATCCAGTCGATGAAGAGTTGGCACATGGGCATGTTCATGGCCCCGGTGGCCATCACCATTGAAGCACATCATTAATTTGCATTGTTTAACCTCAACGAGTTGAGAAGCATGCATGAAGACGAATCAACCACCCGCAGAGGGATTGTTAGATCTAGTGTTTCTACCCCGGAAACTGCGGTAGACTCAGGCCATCCTGTAGATGGTCATCCACTCCCTGGTCAACCCCCTTACACGAGAGGAATACACAAGGAAATGTATCGTAATAAACGATGGACAATGCGTCAATATGCTGGATTTTCCACTGCTAAAGAAACAAATCAAAGATTTAAATTATTATTGAATTCAGGGCAAACGGGCCTCTCTGTAGCTTTTGATTTGCCAACGCAACTAGGTTTAGATTCGGATCATGAAACTTCAGAAGGGGAAGTTGGCAAGGTAGGAGTGGCTATAGATACTCTAGACGATATGAGAGAATTATTTGACGAAATTGACTTGGGAGAAGTATCTACTTCTATGACAATTAACGCTTCAGCAACTACTCTACTAGCACTATACGTGGCTCTAGCGGATGAAAAAGGGATTGCGAGATCCAAACTAAAAGGTACTGTGCAAAATGATATCTTGAAAGAGTATATTGCCAGAGGACTTTATGTTTATCCACCCAATGAATCCATTCGTCTTACAACAGATTTATTTCAATGGTGTCATGAAAATTTACCATCTTGGAATACAATATCAGTTAGTGGATATCATATGAGAGAAGCAGGATGTACAGCAGTTGAAGAGGTCGGTTTAACGATTTCAAATGCCCTTTATTATGCAGAAGAAGCTATTAAAGTTGGAATGAATATAGATGATTTTGCTCCGAGAATGTCATTCTTTTTTGGGTGCCATAATGATTTTTTGGAAGAAATTTCCAAATTTAGAGCAGCAAGGCAAATATGGTTTGAACAAATCACAAAAAGGTTCTCGCCACAGAATTCACGTTCTCAAAAACTTAGGTTCCATACCCAGACAGCAGGAGTCACACTTACTGCCCAACAACCTATGAACAACGCAATAAGAGTTGCATATCAAGCATTATCTTCAGTTTTCGGTGGCACCCAATCCCTCCATACCAATAGTTTCGATGAAGCTATTGGATTACCAACAGATAAAGCAGTAAAAATCGCTCTACGAACTCAACAAATTATCTCTGATGAGATTTTTGTTGCAGATACAGCAGATCCTTTGGCCGGTTCATACCTAATCGAGGAACTGACCGCAAAAATTGTTACTGGTGCCAACGAACTGATTGATGAAATTTATTCTTATGGTGGGGCTATGGATGCAATAAAGTCTGGTGTTCAACAGAAAAAAATTCATGAAAGCGCCTGGAGGGAATTGAAAAAAATTGAATCCGGAGAATTGCCAGTCATAGGCGTGAATAAATATGTTGAAGATGTTGTAGATGCCAATTTGGGTTTGAGATTAGATAAAAATCTATCAAATTCCCAAATAAATAAATTAAAAGAAATTAAAAAATCAAGGAATAATGACTCTGTCTTGGAATCATTATCCCAATTACGAATCGCATGTAATTCAGACCATAATGTGATGGAACCTTTGATTATTGCATTGAAATTCGGAGCCACTGTAGGAGAAGTTAATGGAATCATGAGAGAAGAATTTGGGACCTGGGTCTCACCAAGCGGAGTATGAAATGCCACCAAGAATTGACCATGTCGGTATTGCGACAAAAAACTTAGAAGATTCATCATTATTATGGAATCTTATTGGATTGAAACAAGGTGAAGATGAAATTATTACAGAACATGATGTTCGGGTACGTATGTTTCAGGGCATAGATAATGACTCTAATGTAACTTTCTCGAAAATAGAATTGATTGAACCATTAAGTGAAAATTCACCTATTGCTAAATTTATCTCCAACCGTGGCGCAGGCATACAACAAATTGCAATTAATGTTCAAAATATTCAATTAGTTATTGAAAAACTATTGAAAAATAATTTTAGAATGATTAACTCGACACCAAATATTGGTTCTAGTGGAAATTTAGTTGCATTTGTTCACCCTGAATCTACAGGTGGGGTTCTTGTTGAATTGGTACAAAACCGGCTACAATAATCATCATATACGAACCTCTTGACCGGCCCCTATGCTTCAGAGTGTTACCTCACTTTTGCCACTAGTTTCATTGACATGTTCGGCTATACAATTAGAGATGGAATTTATTTCAGAAACTTTAGAATTTCTACGAGATGGACAATTAATCTCTAACGAAGCATATTTAGAAGCTGGATCCATTCAAGGTGGTATGAATGTGATTGCAAACCTATTAGATAATAATGTTCAAGATGAAGAAATAACAATTCAATATCAAATTCTTAGTCAAAAAACTCAAAGATTGCACAATAACTTCCCTAAATTAAACGAATTAATTGAATCACACCGCAATTAACTCTCAATACCTGAGTATTACTTGAGTATTACTTGAGTATTACTATAGTAATACTTTTAGGTAAAGATATGTCCCTAAATGCATGCCAAAAATCAGTTTGGACATGCCATTGGAATTATTGGATGATTTGAAACTACATGTAGGTGACAAGAAAAAATTTGTTTCTGTTGCTGATGCTATACGAACAGCATGTCGAAAACTTCTCGACCAATTAGATGAAATTGATGAATTGCATGGAAGAAAGGGTGATTAAAATGATTGAAGATAATTTTCGAGGCGAGGCGATTAAGGCAATTGATACACTGGTTAGATTCATTGAAAATAACGATGGAGGGGAACTCCGAGAAGGATTGAAACGTACACCTGAAAGAGTAATTGAATCATATTTAGAAATATTTTCTGGATATTCAGATGATGCTCGAATTATTCTTGATGCAACTTTTAACGCTGAAGGCTATGATGGTATTGTTCTTCTAAGAAATATTGAATTTCACTCTACTTGTGAACATCATCTGCTACCTTTCTCTGGTACAGCGAGTGTTGCATACATTCCCGTCGATAAAATTGTTGGAATTAGTAAACTAGCTAGATTAGTAGATATGTACGCACGTAGATTACAAAACCAAGAACGTATTACAAAATCAATAGCAAATGATTTAGAATCAATTTTGAAACCACTTGGTTCTGCTGTGATAATTGATGCATCACATGGCTGTATGGCATGTAGAGGAGTCAAGAAACAACAATCAATTATGACAACTAGCGCTATGAATGGTGTGTTTTTTGAAAATTCAGAGGCTAGATCAGAATTATTACAACTAATTAGTAGAGATAACATAAATCGGTGATGAAATGACTATGTTGATTCAAGCTAACAACTTAGAGGTCAAGTACCCAATTGTAGAAATATTCTATAGTATCCAAGGTGAAGGTTATCATTCAGGTATTCCATCAATCTTTATTAGATTTGGGGGGTGTAATCTTAGGTGCCCTTGGTGTGATACAAATTTTGATATTTGGGAAGATCTGTCACTAGGTGAAATTGTCAACAAATTATCTAAATTTAATTGCGATAGAATAATTTTTACTGGGGGTGAACCGGCATTACAAGATTTAGAAACACTTTCAAATTGTTTGAAACCACTTGGATACTTCCTCAGTATAGAAACAAATGGAACAATTATTATTCCACCTGGAATAATTGATTGGATTTGTGTGAGTCCTAAGGATCAAGAATATGCTGATGTAAAAATTCGACAACAATCAGGTGATGAGCTAAAAGTAGTTTATTTAGGACAGCCTTTAGAAATGTACGATGAACTAAGAGAGGGTTTCGATTATCATTTATTGCAACCTTGTTACGATGAAAATAAAGATGTAGAGTGGAATGGGAATAATTTCAAATCAACTGTTGAGGCTGTTAAAAATAATCCTGGATGGCATTTAAGTTTGCAAACTCACAAATGGATTGGGGTTGACTAATGACAAGCAAAGTTGCTATTATTGCATTGAGTGGAGGTATGGATTCCACTGCCCTATTGATGCGATTATTGGCCGATGGGTATGATGTACATGCTATTTCGTATAATTACGGACAGAAACATGTGATTGAAGTTCAGAGAGCGCTATCAAACCTTAATTATCTTTCACAAAATGGCTTTCATGTCAACCATCGAGTAATTGACTTAACCTCAGCGATGGATTCTTTCCATTCTGCTCTTACAGATGAATCGATAGAGATTCCAGAGGGACACTATGAGGAACTACAAATGAAGCAAACAGTAGTCCCAAATCGAAACGCAATTTTTGCTTCAATATTGTATGGATGTGCATTGTCTATTGCAATAAAAGAATCTCGAAATGTTGAAATCGCACTTGGTGTACATTCAGGGGATCATGCGATTTATCCTGATTGCCGACCAGAATTCTACAGAGCTCTTGAACATGCTTTTGAAGTCGGCAATTGGGAGTCGGAAAATGTGGCATTTAAATTACCATATATTGATGGTGATAAAGAGACTATCCTTAGAGATGCAGAAATATCCATTTCACAACTCGGACTAGATTTTGATACTATATTTTCAAACACAATTACATCGTACAACCCAGACCGGCAAGGACGATCCTCTGGGACATCGGGGTCTGATGTAGAACGTATTCTAGCTTTTCACGCAATAGGAAGGGATGATCCAGTGCAATATGTCAAACCTTGGAGTGACGTTCTTCGCAATGCCCTAACTACTGACAAAAAACACAAGGAGATCAACACATGAACGACACAAATAATATCAATAATTTAAACCTGAAATCGAGATTGACAAATATACAGTATCATGTCACACAAGAATCCGGTACTGAACCCCCTTTCACAGGCATATACTGGGATGAAAAAAGAAATGGGGATTATTTCTGTATCTGTTGCGGCCACTTATTGTTCACTTCGAAAATGAAATATGATTCTAGATGTGGATGGCCATCGTTCCACCATGAAGAGCCTGGAGCAGGTATCAAACGATTACCTGATCTTAGTGGGGGCATAGTAAGGGTAGAGGTTAGATGTGGCTCCTGTGATGCACATTTAGGACATGTGTTTGAAGATGGACCTAAAGATGAAGGGGGGGAGCGTTATTGCATAAATTCCGCAAGTATCCAATTTGGGGTCGATGTGTGATGACGACGAGAATACGACGATGGGTTGAGACAGATACAGGACACCGAGTTCCCAATCACAAAAGTAAGTGTAAACACTTTCATGGACATCGGTATCGTTGGGAAGCAGAAATTGAGGGGGATGTGGTGTCTGAGGCAGGCGCCTCTGAAGAAGGGATGTTGATTGATTTTTCAGATATTTCACAAATTCTTACCGAACATATTCATGATATTGTTGACCACGCTTTTTTGGTCTACGAACATGATGATATTGCACAAAAAGCCCTATCTGAAATGGGAGATGGACATCGGACTGTTGTGGTGCCATTTATTCCTACAGCTGAAAATTTAGCCAAGTGGGCGTTTGAACAAGTCGAGCCTCACATCCGAACATCATTTGATAACGAATTAAAACTAAGGGCATTTCACGTCAGAGAAACACCGAAATCCTGGGCAACTTGGACAAAATGTTAGTTTTCACTACGATACTCATCCCATATTTCAGGGTTTTCGGACATATATTTCAATGCTAATTGTGAGTCATTTACAACACCAATAATACGATGAATTTCATCATCCAATGGCAATCCACGGAAAATGACACGTGTCAAGACTTCTTCGATACCTTGACGCCGATGCTCTTTTGTAGGCATATTGTTAGATAAATTAGCAATAGATTCTTTCAAAATCTTCCTTAATTCTGGAGAGAGTAATCGCTCAGAATCCTTTATCATTAATTTATCTTTTTCGGAATCAGTCAAAGCGAGTAAATTCGTTGTATACCAATTATAACACACTATCGATACTGCATGACTCAAATTCAATATCGGGTATCCTTCCCAACTAGGAATTGTCATTAATAAATCACATTTTGATAATTGTTCATTCAGAAGACCAAAACCCTCTGGACCAAATATCACTCCCAATTGCCCATCAATATCAATTAATTTATGAGTTAATTCAGATGGTGAAATAAAATGTCTAAGGGTAGTTTTAGATCCTAGTTCTCTTTTTCCAGAGGTGCCTATAACGATACTCAGATCAGATACAGCTTCATCTAGAGAATTGTATGTAGTGCAATTATCAAGAACTATTTGTGCATTTTTTGCGCGGTTACGGGTTTCTGAACTCCAATTTCCATCATGACCAACGATTCGTAAATCTTGGACGCCAAAATTTAGCATTGAACGGGCAACCGCTCCGATGTTACCATCGAATTTTGGTTCAACTAAAATTATGGACAACTTGGCCGAAAATTCCGGAGAAGGTATCTTTTGTAGATTGCCCATGTTTAATCGACTGAAAATTTATTGAAAAACTAATCCACTCGGCGTTGTTTATATCTTGTGATATAGCCTGCAATCCAATTTCTCATCCGCTTGTTATCTACATCTGTAAATTCCGAAACTAATGTTTTGTTTTCATCAAAGTCATTAGTAAACTTATCTGGATATATATCCAAAAGTCGTAGTGCTCTGATTTTGATAAAAGAAGGTCTGATATTGCCCATATTTATTCCTCAAATAATTTAACTTCAAGAGGAAAACCCTCTTCGCGAGTACAAATAATTTTTATTTTTCTAGGAGGGTTTTGCATTCCTCTTGCCCAAATTGCATGGTTTACTGCTTCATCAATCCAGATGTCCTCATCTTCACCCTTTTTCATGTGCTGAGCAACATGTTTGCGAATCTCCGCCATCGCTCTATTTGCACGTGCCGTTCGAGGAACCGCCCAAGCAGCCCTTAATGGGATGATCATTTCTCTTACCTCTGCCATTTAAATCATCTCTGTAATTTTGATCTGCGCCACATGTGCCTTTTAGGGTGGGTCGTCACACTACGATTGGTACGAAGCATGACCCACACTGGTACGCGTCGGTTCTGTTTTGTGACTTTCATAAGTCTCAATTTTTTTGCCAGTGGTTTCACTCTTGCCATATTCTCACCGTTTAGTATTTTGAAAGCCCAGGGTATTTTTCTTCAGCAGCGCCTCGCACAGAATGAGCAAAATCATCCAGTAATGATTGGCCGACTGGTGTCAATACCTTTCCATGATTTACAGTTTTAGGAAGATTCCATTGGCTTTTGATTAAACCAGCTGAATCTAATTGTTGTAGAATGAGGCGGGCGACACTTCGTGATCCTGAAGCAGCTCGATTTGGTTTAACTCCTCGATCCTTAGGACCGCCAAATAATTGCGCCATATGATTTGTTCCGATTGGACCTTTTATCCCTACTTTCCTCAATACTGCAGCAGACCGTATGAACCACCAATCATCTTGCGTAGGGGGGCGTTCTCTGTGAGTGCCTGTTTTAGCATACTCTGCCCAATCAGGTGGCGAGATAGAATCGAATTCTTGCATCTTCGCAGAAAGTGCTGAAATCAACATATCAGCGGGTATATCATGGAACGTCGTCATCTAACCATCCTCGTGCGAGCCCGCCGTCCTGCAATCCATATTTAATCGTGATGATAATGCTCATGCTCACCACCCACTACTTTAGAATCATGAAGAGGCAGCAACAAGGTTTCAAATCATCGAGTTCTACCCGAGGGATATGAAGAAGTCCATGTCAAGGAACCCCAACCTGATGAGGACTATGATAGCCATGGGATTAATGTTAATATTTACCTTGGGATACGCGGTTCATTCTAATACTATAAATTCGGAATATTATGGTTATTCCACATCTAATGAGGAAGTTTCTGCAAATCTCATTCCAGAAAACAATACTAGTGCATATTGGTTTTTTTCAACTAATAGTGCGATAACGTGGATTAATACAACTATTGAAGGGGGACCTGAGGGTTCAATAATTTACGTCGAGGCAATTGGAACGGATTGGTATCACACACCCTCATTAGGAATGCCAGAGCGAGATTATAGTTGTAAGGAAAACATAAAAGATTATTCAGATATTATTGAAACGTGTGTTTCATCCAATTTTCATGAAATTTCAATTGATGATTCGAATTCATTAATTGGCTTAGTCTCATTGGAATTACCTCTCGGCGGTCTCGGTTATTTACAGGCCGACAGTGAGATTCAAGCAGAGGAAGAATCTGAAAAATTAATAATAGACAATAAACACTTAATCACTTGGAAAATTCAATTACGTGATGAAAGTGGCAGTATTTTGGAAAATCAAGGGTTTTCTGTTCATGTAAATTATACGCAACATGAACTTATTTCTGTGGAAAAGTTTGTCTTGGATCCGATTCAAGAATCGATATATAGTTTGGCCACTTTAATTGGTTGTTTCGCATTACTGATAATTTTACCACTAATGGCATATTTTTCAGCATCGTACAAAGAACAAAATGATGAAAAAGTCCGGTTGAACACGCCTGAAATCTAGAAAATTATTAATCCGCATTGGAACTGATGTCCCAGCTATTGTCAAATTCAGATTCAAGAAGTACCACTAAGTTCAGCTCGAGAAATTTTACTAATGAAGCAGAAAGACGATCGGAAACAGGAGCTATCCTTTCATGGAATGTTGAATCCATTATTTTTGTAATTGTTTTCAAATCTCTTGAACCGTCCATAAGTTCCCAAAATAATGAATTCAAATCATCTAATGGCCGTTTTAATTTTCTAGGGGCACGAAATAACTTGGAAACCATGCCTTCAAACCCTCTCGTTTGTTTTTCTATTACAATAATAACCTGTTTACCAGTAATTCCTACTATTTGTGGATGAGGGCCAGTCTCACCTATTGTATGCCATTCAACTGGTGACCTAGTGGGGAAACATTCTGATGGATTCATAGTGACACAATAACCGATTAATAATCCCTAGAGTTGTTCGATTTTTAATTGGTTGCAAATGAAATTCTTTCCTTTATTCCACGCAATAATAGATAATACTTAACTGAAAAGAGTTTATCGGGAAATTATGAACGATGAAGACATTAACGAACTATTACTTCGAGCTGAAGAAAAAGCCAATGCAAATGATCTACATAGTTCAAGTGAATTGTATCAACGTGTCACAACTTTAGACCCGAAAAACGCTTCAGCTTGGTATGGATACGGAGTATTACAAGCCAAAATCGGAGAGAGGAAGAATGCAATTGAGGCTTTTGAAAATGCTTTTAATTTAAACCCCAATCATGGACCGAGCGCTGCTAATTTAGCTGTGCTTATTGAAAAAAATGATTTGAAAAGATCGGCCAATTTAGCTAGAATTGGCATCAAACATATGGGGGAAAACACTGAACTAATTCGTTTATCTAATCTTCATCCAATAGAATCTTTACCATTAATTGAAGCTTCACATGTATATACAAATTTTGAACCTAAACAACCTCAGCTCACTCAAACTGAACAAATTACCGAATTACCAAACATAATCGCCAAACCAGTGATAATTAACAACACGGTAGAAATTAAAAATATATATTCAATTGAGGATTTGATCAAAAAATCAAAAGAATTCATACAATCAAATTTACACCAAGAACTACTGGAATTATTAAAAAATAGATTGGAGACTGATGCATCTGAAAATCCGACTCTATGGCGCTATTGTGGCATTGCATTATGGGAATTGGAAATGAAAGAGGAAGCTACAAATGCTCTGGAGTTCTCCCTAATTTTAGGCGATAAGTCAAAAAAATCAAATAGAATTATTGCAGAATACTATCGGGAAATTGGAGAAATAATTGAAGAGAAAGATTCTCTCATCAAAATTTTAGAATTTGGAGATGACCTATATGCGAATTCAAGGTTGGGTGAAATATTATTCGAAGAAGGAGATTTAGAAAATTCCCTATTAAATTATGAAAAGACATATGAAATCAGCAAAGATGATGACACTTTAGAATCTATAAATCAAATTAAAGAAATATATTTGGAAAGCCAACAACTTCCTCGGAATGCCTCGGAAACTACAGAGGAGGATGATACGAATTCAATTACTGAAGAATTATCTATAGAAATTGATAATGATAGTGGCCAATTCTCCTCGGAAACATTGGATGAAGAGAGTGATGATGAAAAATTAGTTATCACAAGTGAGGAAAAAATCACAGAGGAGGAAGAAATTGAAGATCTGGATCTGATTGAAGATGAATTTGTAAATTTAAAATCTGCTAGAATTTTTAGAGCAGAATCCTATCTAAACGAAGGGGAGTTTGCAGATTCAGTCAAAGAATGGAAGGAATTGCTCCAAGAAGATTCCTCAGACCCAATTATTTGGAGGGGGTTGGCATCTGCTTTATCTGCAGCAGGCCATATTGAACGGGCAGAACAATGTCTGTCACGTGCTACCGAAGTGTCAGAAGAGGAGACAATAGGACAACATACAACCGATTCAAAGGGGGAAGATTTAGTCCAAGCAGCTGTTGAAGCACAACAAAAAGTTAGCAAGACGAGTTTTTCAGAAGAAGTTACTCTCAATGAATCTATTGAATGGTATAATAAAGGATTAACGATGTTGACTGAACTAAACGGTTTACAAGCATTAAATTGTTTCGAAAAGGCAATAAAAAGCGCCCCAAGAGAAGAAACAGAGTTAAGGGTCCGATCACAAAATGGTAAAGGTCACGCGCTCTATCAACTCGAAAGATTCTCCGATAGCATTCAAGCATATCATGCTGCGATAACAATGGATCCAATAAATGTGAATGGAAGAACATTATACAATATGGGGTCATCTTATGCGGCAATTGAACATTATGAAGATGCAATGAAATGTTTTGAACAAGCAAAATCTAGGGGTTTAGATTCTGAAGACCTCAAACTTTGCAAAACTCAATTTAATCGATGTAAATTACTAAAAAAGGAACAAGATAAGGTTACTAACTTACAAACCAACAATTAAGATCAGGGGGCAATGATTCGTTTCGGATGAGAATATATTGTAAAAGAATTATTTTTCGCAAATCCAATAAGAGTAATTCCGTGTTCTATGGCTATGTTGATAGAAAGGCCAGTTGGAGCTCCAAGTCCAATAATTATTGTATATCCAGCCCTCCTTACCTTGTGCATTATTTCAAAAGATATTCGACCAGAGACCAGAACTATTTGATTAGTTATTGGTAACTGGTTAAGTTTCAATAATTTCCCAATTAATTTGTCAAACGAATTATGGCGTCCGACATCCTCTGAAAAAAATATAATTTCACCATCATTAGAAAAATGCCAAGTCGCGTGACTACCTCCAGTTTTGTTAAATAATAATTGTTCACTATGAAGTTTAGAAACGCAATGTGTAATCAAATTATAATCAACTAATACTGATTCCGATAACTCGGGACCATGTAAATGTAAAAAATTAGATATCGATTCTTTACCACAAATGCCACAAGAAGATGTTGAAAGAATTAATTTTCTATCCGTTTGGGCATTTATGGGAATATTACTTTTCAAAATTATTTCTATGGAATTATCGTTAGAAATAATTTTTTTAACATCATCATTAGAATTAATCAATCCTTCCGAATAGATGAGACCCAAGGCGAGATTCTCATCATCCCCCGGGGTTCTCATTGTAATTCCAAGTGAATGTTCATTGTTTTGAGGATCGATTATCGATATTGATAGAGGGGTTTCAACACAAACATCATCGTTTATATTCACAATTGAGTTGCCAGTCACTTGTTTGACATTCACCTCCTCGACTCCCGTCATATACCACCCAGTAAGTCATTAGATATGTGTTGAATGGTCGATGCAAATTTATAATGTTCAAATAATAGTATGATATCGAACATATATGGGGATATTGGGGGGCGACGGATTCTCTTTGCCAATAGTGAATAGCAACCCCATTGTTTCAGTCTCAATCACAATTACTGATTCTGCCCTCTCTCAGATGGAAAATACACTAAATAATGAAGAAAAAAACCATTGCCTGATTATCAGTGCCCAATCTGGCGGATGTTCAGGGTATGTATACGATATGAAAATTGATGAAATACCCCAAGACAAAGAACAATTTCAAATATTGTTTTTTGGTAATATAAAAATATTCATCCATAATGGTGATAGTCACTTATTAAATGGAATTGAACTAGATTACAAAGATAGTTTGATGGGGGGTGGTTTCAATATCACCAATCCAAATGCATCTAGAGAGTGTGGTTGTGGCCAATCCTTCGGATGAGGCCAGATCATGATAAATGGCGAAACTCCGAATGGAATTTATTACCATATAAGAGAAAGGAATTTTACAATTTTACAAGGAGAAAATTCCTTGGATTTTTTGAATCGGATTACAACCAACATGATTCAAAAAAAAACAGACGGGGAATTAAATTTCACTCTATTATGTGGGGCTTCTGGAAGGATTGAAGATTCCTTGGAGATAATATTTTCAGAAGAGGGGGTCATTATCATAGGGCTCAGCACCAATGGCGATGAAATCCGACAAAAGCTAGTTCAAGGAAAAAATTGGAATGAAAGAATAAATGTTTTGAATGGTGATGACCCGCTTACCTTTTTGACAATTTTCGGTGAACAACTAACTGAGATTGCTAAATCCTTCAACTTAGAAATGAGTCAGGATGAAACTAATTCGTGGTTTGAAAGGGATTCTAAATTAATTCGTTACAACAATACTCTACCAACTTCAATTGACTTGATTTTACAAACTGAATCCCTAAGTAACTTCTTCGACTCTGAAGTTGAAAAATCTTTGAAAATATCTTCTATCAACACTTGGAATAAATTTTGTATTGATAATTCAATTCTACAGTATAATGAAATAAAATCAAGTCCATTACCCTTTGAATGTGGTTTAGGCCATTTAATTGATCCGAACAAAGGTTGTTATCCGGGCCAAGAAATACATGCAAGAATTGAAAGCAGGGGGAAACAAACAAAATTTATTACTAAATTCGTCGCTAACACCCAACTTCAATCAGGGAAATATCGTTCGGAAGATGGGAAAAAAATAATTATTACGACTGTTTCAATTATTGAAGACAAAACATACGGAATCGCTATACTACCTACTCATTTTCAGGGAAAACATGAAATTAGAATTAACGACAATATACTCACGAAATTGTATATCAAATCATTTTGAATTCGAAATTTCATCGAAATCGAATGATTCACCCCTTTCAATCCATTCTTCAAGGCTCATTAAAGGAGAAATTTGTAAGGATCCTAGGTGCCTTGTAAACAAATATAAAGTGGGAGAAAAATCTTCAATCATTTGTTTTTGAAAAGTAAATTTAACATTATCACCTCGAGAACGGAAGAAACTCAACTCAATTGCAACACCAATAATTGTCGCAGTGTACAATACAAATAACACACTTAATGCAAAAATTATTGGATCAGAAAATAGTCCATCTGTCCGAAGTTGGCTGCCATAGAATAATTGTCGGGACAATAAAAATACCAATCCTACACCTACCCAAGGCCCCAATAAATCTTCAACAAAATTCTCCATTGGAATTAATCGGCGTTTTGTTGGATCTGCAAATACCAGGGAATTAGCAATAGCGGCTCTAATTATTGAAATAAAGGCCACCAAAATAATGTAACAAAGGGCAGTAAGGAGAATGATATCTCTAGGCGATAAAGGCAAGTATGAAACTATCAAATATGCGAATAAACCTAAAAATACTGTTATTGGCATTCTATGAATTGAATTTAGGACGTAATCTGGATTTTTTGCTCCATCATCTAATCGGGGTATCCCAATAACTTCCCACCTTGTTGCTTTTTGAATAATATGAGCAATTCGGGCTAAATTTCTTTTGTCAATTAATATCCACTCTAAAACCCGCATCATAGGCATAAGAGGAATCGCAATGATTGCCGCGAATAATCCAAGGAGAGGCCAAGCAATCAAACCAGGTAATAATAAAAAATGTTGTAATTTCAGAGGGTGGAGTAAATCGGACTCAATACGAGCTTGTCTTTCGGGATCAAGGTAAACACGTCTCGCTTCTGCGTCTAATTCAGAACGATATCGTCGCAATGGAATGCCAGAATCAAGTACGCGCCTGACCTTATCTCGATAATGCTCATGTTCAGGTTCGGTTCCGGACCACCACCGCCACGCAATTGACAATGGAATTGCTAGAAATAAGGGGGAAAAAAGAATTAGAGTTGCAGTGAACAACGATTCCATTGAGGCCGGCATAAGAATTGCTGCTCCTTATTGTTCAAGAACGAAACGGTTGAAATTCAATATAACATGTGATTTTTTGAGGATTGAAAAATCTCCATAGCAAACAATCAATGAGAAATATTCATCATCCCCCTGTCAAGCAATTATCCTATGGCGCGAATAGCCGTAACAGATGGGATGGATGAAAATGCAGTTAATATTCTTGAAAAATATGGCCATGAAGTTGTCCTTAAACATTATTCCAAAGAGGAATTACTCGGAGGGGCTCTCTGTGATTACGATGCAGTTGTTATCAGAAGTGCAACAAAATTAACCAAACCGGTTCTACTTGCCTCTATTAATGAGAAAGGTGGAGTTTCATTCATCGGTCGCGCTGGCGTTGGAGTCGATAATATCGATATCCCAGTGGCCACTGAAAACAATATGGTCGTTTGCAATACCCCTAGATCATCTACTCATAGTGTAGTAGAATTAACAATAGGTCATTTGTTAACATCTTGCAGACACATAGCAACTGGGGATCGATTATTGCGTGAAGGAACTTGGGCAAAAAAACAATTGAAAGGTTCGGAACTTTCTGGAAAAAGATTAGGGCTTATTGGTTATGGAAGAATTGCACAAGGTGTAGGTAATGTTGCCCAATCCCTCGGCATGGAAATCCATGCATATGACCCATATTTACCTCCAAAAATAGCAAGCAACAACAACGTCACACTTCATAGTGATGTAAATGCTGTATTTTCTATGTGTACACACATTTCTGTCCATTGTAACCTTACAGATGAAACACATCATTTAGTAAATGAAGATAGATTGAATTTGATGCCGCAAATAGGTGTGGATGGTACGCATTGTGGCAACCATATTGTGAATTGTGCCAGAGGGGGTATTGTTGACGAAGACGCCACCCTATCAGCCCTAGAATCGGGTAAACTGACTTCAGCAGCATTAGATGTGTTTGAGACTGAGCCAGCAATAGGAAACCAATTACTAAATCATCAAAATTTTCATGGAACCCCTCATATTGGAGCTGCTACAATGGAGGCCCAATCAAGAATTGGTCAAGAGATGGCTGCTCAATTGATTGACCATTTTAATGGCCAAAGGCCTCATTCCGCACTAAATTGATTTCATATCTTTCGTTGTTGGCAGCATATTACCGAGTATCATGAACTTAATTTATGCATATTTATCAACTGAACACTAAAAACTTCTAATTCGACTGGGATTTTGATTCCTTGGATTTCCGAATTGAGTGAAATCCCCATTTCTTTTTTGGTTTTCCAAACTTTTGAATTGAAATTCATGATTGATTCAGTAGAGGATATTAATTCATCATCTATTCCGATAATTTTAGGGAAACTGCAAGCGTCAACAGCGCTTTCTCCATAAAGAGTAGTAGATAGGTAATGAGTAAAGAATGGACAAATTGGGCTAAATGCTTGTAAATAATCTCTCACAATACGATGAATTGTCCATGCGGCTTTAATATCGCCATCATACAACCTTGATTTGGCCATTTCTAACCAGTGACTGGGGAATACTCCAGTTCCGAAATTTTTCAGTCCTTGTGATGCAGAATAAATATCAATATTTCCCCACGAATCCTTGGTTTTTTGCATCATTTTACTAAATTCGGACAGAATCCATCGGTCCTCAATATCTAAATCATCGGGAATTTGATCTAAATCATCGGGAATAGAAAATTGACTTGCAAATCTTACTACATTGAAAATCTTAGTCAAAACTCCAAAATACTTCGCCTCAATTTCTTCAGGATTGATTTGGAAATCATCACCTACTTGTGCTTCACAAGCCTTCCAAAGACGGAAACATTCACTGCCAATCTTATTCGCACGGAAATTTACTTGTTTCCCCTCAAGTCCTTTGATTTTCCAAGAACCAGTTCGTCCACCAGCCCCGCATTCGAGAACCGAGTTAGCATCAATCCCGTTTCCTAAAGATTTAGACATTTTTCTCCCCCATGGATCCATTCCTAAACCATCAATCCAAATATTCTCAAATCCGGGTTTATTTAACAATAGTGTACTTTTTAGGAGCGTGTAGTACAACCAAGTTCGTACGATTTCCTTTCCCTGGGGACGAATAGAGGTAGGGAAAGCTTTGTCGAACAAAGATGAGTCTTGTAAATAACCAGAAACAAAAAGATTGGAATTCGATGAATCCATCCAAGTGTCGAATACTTTTTCTTCAGGAATTAAAGCCCCTAAATCGTCAATCATTTCTGAATATGAGCCAATTTTCTCTCTAGTAATCCTATCCAAAACCTCTGATTCATCAGGGGGGTTTTCACGCCAAGGTTGGACATAACTTCCAGATGGTGGTACGATAATCATTTTCTCATCCTCTGAATACCAGATTGGTACTTCTGTATGGTACCAGCGTCGACGTGAAATTGGCCAATCAATAGATATTCCATTCATCCAATCATCTAAAAATTGTTGATTACGAGGGGGAATAAAATTAATTTCTTTGATGTGATTTCTCATTCGATCGAGTGCATCAATTTGTTTGACATACCACTCTTTTAGTAAAATAATTTCAACTGGATTATTTCCTCTTTCACTCACAGGAATTTCTTGGTCATGATCTTTAATGGAAACTAACGACCCTCTTGCTTCTAACAATAATATGGCTTCCTTGCGAGCATCAATAACTGATAGATTCTCCAGAGGACCCCCTATTTCAGTAATGTTTCCATCTAAATTTATTGCTACGAAAGGAGAAAGGCCTAATTCCCTGAATATCGATACATCATTTTGGTCGCCGAATGAACAAACCATCAATACTCCAGAACCAAATTCCATTTTTACCGAAGGGTGTTGTTTAATCTCGACTAAATTACTTCTTCCTTTAGTCGGAAGAGGTAATTCTAACTTCTTTCCAACTAAGTGTGTATACCTCTCATCCTCTGGATGAACAACGACGACACCACAGGCGCAAATGAGTTCTGGGCGAGTAGTGCTGATGACTAATTCATCTCCATCTTCTGTAATCCATTTGACATCGCATAATTTGGTTTTGCGTGTAATTCTTTGAACTTCCGCATCGGCAATAGTGGTTTTTTCAATAGTATCATAGATGTTAGGGCGATAATCTTCAATAATATCTCCTTGCTTGAATAATTGTACAAAAATTGATTGTGAAGCACCTCTAAATTCAGGTGAGTCAGTAAGGTATTCTTTTTCAAAATCACAAGAAAGACCAACACGGCAAGCAGTTTCACGCATAGCTTGAGTATATTCATCGATAGTTTCTCTGCAAATTTCAATGAATTTGCCACGCTCAAAGGTTCTCATTTTTTTACCAGTCTTCTTCTCAACTGTGAATTCAATATTTATCCCATTTCTATCAACACCCCAAGGGAAGAATACCTCTTTTCCAAGCAATCTTTGGCTCCTAGCAATAACATCAATCATACTGTATTGTGCAACGGCTCCAATATGCCAAGTGCCACTAGGGTAGGGTGGTGGAGTATCAATGATGAAAAGTTCCTTTTCACTCTCAGGATTGAATGAATATCGTGAGGAATAATTTTCTCTATAATGTTCCTCTTGAATCCTTTTTTCAAGATCAATGGACCATCTCTTATCACTGATTTTGGGTGTACTCATATCCAACACTCCGTGTTTTCAATTTGAGTCTGCGGGCGTTATCTTCTTGACTATTCCCGCAAAGAGAATTGCAATAATATTCCCCCACATGAGAACAAATAATTGCGAGGGGTTGAAGTTCCTCCTTTCACCAGATGGAGTTGGTGGTATCGTGAGCCAACGTGACAATGAAGAAGATTCTTTGAACACTTCGCGATTTACACATGCTAAAAGCAAAATTACTTCCAAATATTCTGAATCAATAAAATCAATTGATAATCTGAATCCTGATGCGATTGCAAGCTCCATCAAAAGAGCACCCAATGCTGTAAAAAGAGCACTAAATAGTATGTCTGGTACAGATATTTTAACCAAAGTGCCTGTCATTACAATTATTTTATCATTGTTAGTAACTGGGTTTTTTACAATGCATTCTGGAATTAATGATTGTAGAGATGGATATGAATATGATTGGTGTTATGAAGAATCCTCAATGAATGTAAATGGTGACCTTGCAGTTTACCTTCCAGAGGGCTCTAACGTGAAGGAATTGATCGAGGTTGTTGAAAATGATTGGACGACTAATGTGATGGTCATTTATGTTGAATCGGAAGATTATAACGTTACTACAGTCAGAATCCTAGACCAAATTGACGCAATTGAGAATAAGTTAAATCCCACAAGAAATGACGCTGGGGAACAAGATGATATCATCTATGTTCTTTCGATATCAACGGTAATTAAAGAAGTAAATTCAAGTGCTGTTAGAGTTGCAAAAGCATTTTTTTCTGGATTAGCTGAAGCATCGGGCAATGAAGAATTGTCAGATCAAATGAATGAAACAATAGATGAACAACAAGATTTTTTAGGGAATTATGCAATTCCAGATGAACAAGAAAGAATTGACCAAATTCTTGGCGAAATGCCCCAAAACGCCCTTAATAAATTAGTTCGAGACGTTGGAAGAGAAGAAGCAGTACAAGCTTTTTACTGGAATAGAGCAGTGATAATTTTAGGAATTGCATATAATGAAAATATTAGTGTGTCTGATCTTATTGAAGATACTCAGAAAGAAATTAACTTATTAGGGGTAGAAAATAACTGGGATGAAATAAATCTAACAATGACTCTAACTGGCCCAGTGCCAATTACTAATGCAGTCACAGAAGAATCATTCAAATTATTTTGGTCCGTTTTTCCTATAGGTGTATTTTTTGTAGCTTGTGGTTTGTTTATTTTCCATTGCGACCTGCTACAAACTGGGCGTATTAGATGGGTCCAAGGTGTGAAAGTATTGATAATTGCAGGTCTGCCCACCCTGTGTTCAGTTTTCGTAACGATGGGGATTATTGGTTTTACGAATTATGAGGTCACTATGACGGTGATATTAGTTGGCCCGATTGTCTTAGCATTGGGAGTGTCGTATGGATTACACATCACAAATAGATACGCAGAATCTAAAGGAACACCACAAGAAAAAATGGCTGAAGCATTGAACTCTACCGGAAAAGCGGTTTTTTTATCAGCAGTGACCACAATAATTGGATTCATTTCTTTAACATTTACTCCTATGAAACCAATTCAAACAGTGGGTTGGGGGCTTGCAGGCGGGATTGTAGTTGTATACATCATGACAATGGTGATGGTTCCAAATTTGACCATAATGTTAGATCTAAAAAAACCCTCCCACCCCCCACCTAAATTATTTACAAATGCGGTTGCAGTTCCGATCAAATGGACACGCTTAACTCTATCAATATTCATTATAGCCATGCTTATTTCATCTGGAATTTCAAGGCATAATGTTGAAGAAAATATCGATTTGTTAGACATGGCGCCTCAAACGAGGATGGATGGGACACCAGTACCAGCAGTGCAAAAGATGGGGCAATACAGTGACGAATTCGAAGCAGGACAACCAGGATTTTTGTTGATTCATGGTGACATTAGCGCATCACCAGAATTATCGGCAACTGGTAATGACCCATTTTCCAACTTAGAAGGTATTGAAAAATTGGAAGCGAATTGTAATTTAGTTTCGAATACAACTGCAGTTTCGGTTGTGTTTCTCATGAAGGCGGTTGCTGTGAGTGTTAACTTATCTGGTACACCAATATCAGATTTCATCGATGATACACCACTTCCAGAACCTATCAAAGACGTCGCAACACTAATTTTTGATAGAGAGCAATCAGGAAACGCTTCTTTTTGGGCGGTGTTAGACACTCTTAGTGTCCAAGAAACAGGGGGCACCCAGGCTCAAAACTTCATGATTTATGTATTCTATAATAGTTTAACTAAAGAAATGAGGGAATTATTCGTATCATCAGATTACCAGCGTAGTCTGATTTACATTGATATGCCCTTTATGGATGTTCAACGCACCCAAATAGCAGTAAAGCAGGTTAATGAGTTCGCGAGCCAAGATACTGGTGGAGCTATTACTTCCACTGAATTAATCGGTGTTGCTTCCGTGACTATTGAAGTAAACAATCTCATTGTAGGTTCACAATGGAATTCGTTAATCTTTGCATTATTATTTACAGTTCTAACTTTAGGACTTGTATTCCGTGATATTAGATACGCATTATTAACTACCATTCCAGTAGGATTTACAGTAGGAATGCAATGGTTGGTGATGGATTCAGGAGGTGTTGCTCTTAATCTCGTTACTGTTATGATTGGATCCATATTGGTTGGAGTAGGTGTAGATTTCTCTATTCATATCGCAAATAGAGTTAAGGAATTAGGCGGCTCTTTAGAGGCAATCAAAATTTCCTGTGCTAGTACTGGCATGAGCCTGTTCGAATCGACGACTGTAACTGCATTGGGTTTGATGAGTGCCAAATGGATTCCGATTCCAGCGGTTCAGCCATTTGTCGATGTTGTAATTATCTTACTAATCATTGCTGCAATTTCTGCGTTGTTATTATTACCAGCAATTTACAGCCTCTTAGTCAAAGCGAATATTGGTCTAACTGGTGGTGTATCAACTATGGTCAAAACAGCAGGGTTGCGCAGAGCTATTGCAAAGGATGAGGCAGATGTACTAGATGCATCTTTGGTATTCGGTTCTTCAGATGATGCTTGGTAGTGATATCCATGAGAAATTATTGGTTAATGAAAAGTGAACCTGATGTTTACTCTTGGTCAATGTTAGTAAAAGACAAATCGACCCATTGGGATGGTGTTAGAAATTATCAAGCCAGAAATATTATGCGAGATTCAATGAAAATGGGAGACTTGGTTTTATTTTACCATTCAAATTGCAAACCCCCTCACATTGCAGGAATCGCTAGAATCTGCAAAGAAAGTTATCCGGACTTTACATCTTGGGATCCGAAATCAAAATATTTTGACCCAAAATCTTCAGAAGAAAATCCAAGATGGTTTATGGTTGACATCGAACCTATTACTGATATTAATACAGTAAATTTACAAGATGCTAAGGCAAATCAAGATTTAATGGGGTTGCCATTAATTCGAAAAGGGCAACGACTTTCTGTTCAACCAGTTAGTTCTGAACATTTTGAAATTCTGTGTCAAATGGGTGGAATAAATAGCATACCAATTTAGTGGGCACGTTCTCGGTGGACACTCGTCACAAATGATGAAAATTCACCAATCTCCTCCACTCCGCATTCCCAAGGCATCCAGCATCCCCGGTCGGGTTGCTCGCTTCCGCGCCTGACCTGGTTCCCGGGCTTAAGACAGTCCGACATTCCCTTCGGAATGACATTGTGCCAACCTGCATCTCTTGGGGGCGAAGCATCGACGTCAACTGGTGGGTCACCATAAGCTCGTCTGAGCCGCCCTCGAACTTCGGGACACCGTTTTCAACGATTTGTGTAAAATAGAGCACGTCAACACTCCCCCTAGCCCAGCACTCCTAGGGAAGTGTCCCCTATCAACGAATCCCTTTCGGATAGATGATGATTTAGCCTATTGATTAGCTTCATATTTCGATGGGCAACCAGTTTGAATTTCCTTGGCTTGGATAACCCAAATGCCATCATTAAACACTAATTTACCTTTTACCGATATTGTTAATCCCTCTGAAAATCCATCAGGAAGGGAAATACTAGAGTGATCGATTGATATTTCTTCAACTTCACCTGACAGTAAAAATAAGTTTGTTTCATCATCAACAATACCAATTACAACTTCACCTCTTAAATGCACATTATCATTTTCAAAATCTTCGGGAGATCCCATTAACTCATCTACTGAATATTGGTAATCCTTGTCCACATTAAGAAACATCAGAGAAGTTAAAATTAATAATATAACTCCAATTATTATCAATCTATTATTTCTTGTTAGCAATTATAATACCTCCTCAAATTATTAATGATACAATCAATGATGATTATATCCTACCGCCTCTTCAATATTCACAAAACCTTCAGTTTTTACTTTCTTCTTGAGTCCTTTAACAATTTCAGAAACTACTGAGGGGCCTTTGAAAATTAATGCAGAATACAATTGTAACAACGAGGCCCCCGATTGAACCATTTCCCAGGCAACATCTGCAGAGTCAATTCCACCCACACCAACAATTGGAACGGATCCACCCGTTGAATCATAGAGTAGATTAACAACTTCGAGAGCCCTTTTATTGATTGGCCGACCTGATAATCCACCTGATTCAGCGAATGCAGACCTAGATCTAGAGTTATTTGGTACTGGACGAGAAATTGTGGTATTAGTTGCTACGAACCCGTTTATTCCATTAGAAAGGGCAATCTCTGCGGATGAAATCAAATCCTCATCGGATTCATCTGGTGAAAATTTCAATATAAGCGGTTTATTATCGCCCATTTTTTCTCGAACATTAGAACATGAATTGATAACTTTAGCAAGACTATCTCCTCTTTGGAGATCGCGAAGCCCGGGGGTGTTTGGTGAAGAAACATTCAGAACAAACATATCAGCATAATCCCAAAGAAGTTCCAAAGATGATGAAAAATCATCAGCTGCATTATCATTTGTAACTTTTTTTGACCGTCCAATATTAGCCACCACGGGCGTATTAGGCCATTTCCCTCGTGCCTTTCTTTGATTGAGAGAGTCTCTTATCGCTAATGCACCTGGATTATTTAATCCCATACGATTAACTAAGGCTTGTTCTGAATCGGCTCTAAACATTCTAGGTTTTGGGTTTCCGTCTTGGGGATAGCGAGTAATTCCTCCATACTCCATCCATGAAAATCCTAAAGCAGGCCAAGCAGTTAATGCCTGTGCTTTTTTATCAAACCCGGCGGCAAGACCTAAAGGGTGATGGAATAATTTCCCGAAAACATGAATTGGTAATTCTGGTGCATGATACACGCTACTAATTACTTTCTGACCTGCTGGATTTTGTCCGAATCCGGAAAGAAAATTTAGACTGCGCTGATGGGCCTTTTCAGAATCCATGTAACGGAACATCGGTCGGACGAATGTCCTATATGCTAGTCCCACATCTATCCGGCGGAAACGGTATCCTTCAAGAGTTCCGTCCCCACGGCTAAGTATGAACCAATCTGCTAACTCTTTGGCTATCTCAGAATTAGCACGAAGGATTCTTCGTTCTACTGGTTGTATAATCAGTCACCCTAGTTACTTAGAAGATGAAATGAAAACATTTTCTACCGAATTATCTGATTTGGCGCCCACAATGATATTTGGAATGCAGAATAATTTACACATCTCTGAATGTATAAAAATTACTTTCGAAAAAACATCTAAGGGTGGAATTATATCGAAAGAATGTCCAGAAAATCTTGATGATGTTTGGATACAAGGAGATTACAAATATTGGCCGCGATTAAAAAAAAATATTCTTGATTTAGCAGAAGCGGGTTACCCAGGTTGTATCGGATGTGCAGGTCCAGCGGCTGAATTACCATGGGATGAAATATCTTCCAGAAGTAAAATTACATGACCGCCTCGCGCGCTCGCATACACGCGCGCGTGTTGGGTGAATTCTGTTTTGCTCAAGTTTATACACGTCGCATTGTGCGATGAGAAAATATGGTTCGGAATCTCCGAACTATTATTTGCGAGAGTGAAGAAATTTGAAATTAATGATTCTCGAGTCCGGTGCGAAAGCAAAAACCGTCAAGAAATATCTTGGAAAAGGTTGGTTGGTAGAAGCATGTAATGGTCATGTTCAAGATCTACCATCTAAGAAACCAGACCAACTTCCTGAACCACCATGGAGTTGGACTTCAAGAGCAGAAAAGAAAATGACATCGGTTTTAAAGAAAGCAAGAACCTCGAATGTTGATGGGGTCTATATCGCAACTGATCCTGATAGAGAAGGTGAGTTTATTGCATGGCGCTTGAGCATTATTTTTTCAGAATTTGAAAATCAAAGGCGTGTGACCTTCAACGAGATTACTAAAAAATCAATTCATGAAGCGATTGAAAAATCTGATGAGATTAATGAATCGTTAGTGGATGCTGCAAAGGTTCGACGATTTATGGATCGATTGGTTGGATATAGGTGTTCAAAATTTGCGAGATCTTGGAAATTAGCATCAATGGGCAGAGTTCAAACACCTACATTAGGATTCATTGTCGAAAAAGAATTGGAACGAGAGGCTCATATCCCTATTAGCTATCACAGCGTTACAGTAAATGTTGACAATGTAAAATTTAAGGCACGATTCCACGAAAAAAACGACCCGGAGTCTTGGGTTGATGGAAAGGGAAAACATCACCCTGACCGAACTTTCGACTTAAACCTTGCAAATGATGCATTGACCGCTCTCCAATCTAATGAAGAATTAATCATTTCTTCAATAAAAGAAGGGCAGACCCGTAGAAAACCAAAACCCCCATTCACCACAGACACACTATTACAATCTGCAAATTCAGCTCTGGGATGGTCGGTTGCCAAAACTAGTCAACTCGCTGGAAAATTGTATCAATCAGGACATATTACTTACATCCGTACCGATTCTACAAGAACAAATTTAGATGCAAGAAATACTATTCGTACTTTCTTACTAAATGAATATGGAGAAAATCACATAGGCGAAGGAGTAGTGGGGCCTGATGCAAAACAAAATGCTACAAATGTTCAAGATGCTCACGAAGCGATTAGACCCACTCGGCCGAAAAAAAAGGAGATTGAAGGGGTTGAAATGGACGAGAATCGATTATATTCCTTAATCTGGGCCAGATTCGCTGCTAGCCAAATGTCGGATTCGATAAGAGAAAGGAGGGATCTTGTTGCCACTTCTGAAGGATTTAAGAATTCATATTACGGCACTGCATCCTGGAGAATTCATCCGGGATGGGAGGCAGTATTTTCCAAATTTCAAGATAAGATAATTACTCAACCACCCAAATTCCCCTTGGCCGAAGGAGAAAAATGGAAAATTACCAGCGAAAAAGAAAATCCTATTTTAATCAGTGATGAAACAAAACCACCTCGGAGATTTTCTGAAAGTTCAATTGTTCAAGAAATGAAAAAGGCAGGAATTGGTCGGCCATCAACTTATGTCACAACAATAAATCGTCTAAATACTAGAAAATATGTGACTATTGAAAATGGTTCATTAATCCCTACCGGAGATGGCCGATTACTTTGGCTCGAAATAGTGCCGTTTTATAATAATCAAAATGAGAAAAATGGTTTATTTAATTCCGATTTTACTGCGAAAATGGAATCAGATTTAGATGAAATTGAAAATCGATCTCAAACTGGACCTGATGTTTGGCATACCTTCGTAGAAGAATTTCGTGATATGCATAATGTAGCTCTTGAAGAAAAAAGAAAAAAACCGACCAAAAGACAATTGGAGTATCTTGAAAACCGTATTAGAAACATGGATTCAGTTCAGAAGCATGAATTGTTGAATGGAACAAAAATTGATAAATTATCTGGAGATGAGATGAGAGAAATTCTCGAGAAAATAAATGAAGAAGGAAATAAGTGGGGTGAAATGCCTGCTAGTGAAAAGCAGATGAATTTGATTCACAAACTTACAGATCAATTATCTTTGAGTATATCAGAAATTTTAAAAATTGTTGAGCTGGATGACGTAGAGAAATTAACCGGTGGAAAAAATGGGACGGCAAGCACAATAATTTCTGAATTAATTGAAAGAAGCAGATTACTTCCGGCAACTGAACCTCAAGTGAAATTAGTGAAAAAAATAGCTGAACGATCAGAAACACCATTAAGTGATTTATTAGCCATAGCAGATATTGTAGACCTCTCAGAAATGACAAAAAGTGACGCCAGTCTTATTATTAACAAAACCATGAAAAAGAGTAAAAAAAGAAAGTCTAAGAAATAAATCTTTGACTTTTCGTAATTAGAAGAATCCAATAAGGAACGCCTTCTGACTGTGATGTGACGAACATCGACTATGATGTAATTATAGTTGGTGCTGGCCCTATTGGTGGATATCTAGCTAGTAAATTAGCCGATAAAAAAATTAGTGTATTAATGCTTGAAGAACATAGTCAAATTGGTAGACCTTTTCAATGTGCAGGTTTAGTAAATCCTCAGGCAATGGAAGCTGTCAATTTACATCACACAGTATTATCTTCAATCTGGGGTGCTCGATTATACAGCCCATCGGGTATATCAGTAGAAATTGGAAACCCTAACCAAGTTCGAACTTGGTCAGTTTGTAGAAAATTATTTGATGAAGCGATTGTGGAAAAAGCCCTAAACAGAGGTTGCCACATATTGCTTGAAAGTACGCCAACAAATGCAATTAATAAAGGGGATTTTATTGAGTTAGAGTATATGGTTAAAGGAAAAATAAATACAGTAAATACCAAACTAATCTGTGGAGCGGATGGGGCTCATTCTTGGGTTAGACGATATTTTAAAATGGGAAGGCCAAAGGAATTAATGGTCGGATTTCAAATTGAAGTTACGGGTTATAATGGTAAAGAAGGAGTTTTGGATATGTATACCGGATCTGAAATATCGCCTGGATTCTTTGCTTGGGCTATTCCAACCGGAGACACATCTCGAATTGGCATGTGGTCCAAAGGGGAGATGCTGAATGGTGAATCTTGTGAATATTATCTGAATTCACTGATGAAATCTGATAAGTGGTCTGAAAAATTTAAAAATTGCTCTGAAATTGGGCGATTTGTGGGTCCAATACCGGCAGGTATGCTAAAAAATGTAACATCTGATAGAGTCGTTTTATTTGGGGATGCGGCAGGATTATGCAAACCTACAACCGGCGGCGGGATTGGCCCTGGTTTCAAACAAATTGAAATAATTATTGATCAATTAAGTGAATTAATACACAAAAATGAAATTGATTCTAGAAATTTAAAATTGATAAATGATAAATTTGAACCACTTAGGAAGGATCAACGACGAGCGAGGGCTTTGAGAGACGCTTTTCTGACTAATTCATCTGATGACGAATTAGATGAGATTTTTTCAATTTGGTCGAAACCAGAGGTTATTGATTTAATTAATGAAGTTGGAGATATTGAAAATCCAATAACACTTGGTTTGAAAATGGTTCAAGAAATTCCCGAATTTCGAAAAGTAGCTAGTAAAGCCATGAAAGCAATTTTTTGGGGGTAAATAAATGCATAAATCAATACAAAGAATCAGGTATCCTCCATTCGAACACAAACACATTAATCCCCATGAAATTAATTTGATTGAAATCGTTCTTGAATCGGAAAACCCTCCGCCACCGCCATTCAAAATTGGCAATGATGATAATTGGATTGTGGAGTGGCGAAAAATCACTGAGGATGATAGGCTTAATTCAATATTTTCAATTGTATCTTCCCGAACCCCTTCATTCCTTCTTCGTACTAGAAACGGATGGTATATTGACCCTGACCCATTACATAAGCAAGCTAGAAAAATGATTACACCGGCAGTTCTCATCCTAATCATTTCATTCCTATTGAGGGCATTAGCACCATCATTGGAGAAAATAAAATATCTAGATGGATTCGTAGAAATATTTTGGAGTTCATTCCAATTAGGGCCATTAAATTATCCTGCCTTTTTACTAATTGGATTTCCAATCTTTATTTCTCCGATTTGCCTTAGGATTGTTGCAAACCTAAGAGATTTTTCCAGGCAAAAAAAATATTATTCTAACACCCTTAAGCGCCCGGAATTTGATATACATATTGATCAAAATATCGTGACTCTGAAGAATTTTAATATTGAGGAGGAGATAATAATTAATAGAGCTAAATTACAAGTTGGAATACCAGTACCAGAACGTAGTAGCGTTCTGGAAGCCCTCAATAAAACTGAAAATAATCAAACCGCACCAGGAATGTCAACAAAATTACCTGCTAGGCGTATTACGACCTCGGAGGAACATGGAACTGGGGTCGGAGAAACAACACCTATGATATTGTCCAATCGAAGAGTTTTGATGTTAGAACCTATGAGAGTTATGGCATCAGGGCAGTGGGAAAATTATAATTCAAAAACAATTGAACTACCTAGTCTTAAGGAAACTTGGCCTGGTTCGATATATTCTTCATTAATTGCAATTCATTGGGAAATTATTCTAGAATGTGTTAGGAATGATGGCGTAAAAATGAAATGGGTATCTCCAATAAAAATTGAACATACACATCATAAAATCCATATTGAAAATCTTCCAGTCAGAAGTGGAAGAATTGAATTAGCAGATGATTAGAATTGTTGCGGAATCGGCGAATAAGAATTCATAGTAGTCACAATATTTGTTGACAAAAAATTGTAATCTGAATCTCTTTTCTGAGGTGTAAATCCCGCACGAATAATTGAATTTTGAATTTCACCTTCTAATGCTTCGGTTTTTTTGGTACCAGACGCCGACACAACGTTCTCTTCCATCATTGTAGACCCTGCATCATCAGCTCCTGCTAACATGGCCAACTGCGCCACACCCAAACCCATAGTTGGCCATGATGCTTGGATATGATCAATATTATCAAAAAATAAACGAGACACGGCAATATGGCGTAAATATTCCTGTGCAGTTGCACCTAATTCGATGCGATTTGCACCACGATTTCTTCGTCCAAAACTGTTATTTTCCAACTGGACGGGCCAAGCAATAAAAGATGTGAAACCAATCTTTTCATTTTGTATGGCTTTATCCTGTAGCATTCGTATTTGCTCCATATGCATCACACGATCCAAATTCGTTTCTCCAAATCCAAAAACATTTGTTGCAGATGTAGTTAATCCGAGATTTTGAGCCTCCTCCATCACTTTCAACCAATTGCTACCAGATCCTTTCTTTGGTGAAATATCATTTCGTATGGCATCAACTAAAATTTCAGCGCCACCCCCAGGTAAACCATGCATTCCTGCTTTAGCTAATTTCTTCAGAACATTCAATGTAGGCAAATTACAAACTTCTGCAATTCCTTCAATTTCAATTGGAGAAAAACAATCTAAAGCAATACTTGGATGATTATCTCTTAAATATTTAATTAGGTCTAAATACCAATCTAATGAAAGTTCAGGATTAACTCCCCCTTGCATCAATATTCTTGTGCCACCAATTTTTTCTAACTCAGAAATTCTAGTTGATATTTCTTCATATGATTGAGTGTAGGCGTCTTTGTGCCCCGGGGGCCTATAGAAAGAACAAAATTGGCAATTTATTGTACAGGCATTAGTATAATTGATATTTCGATCAACCAAATAAGTAATTTTATTCTCTGGGTTGATTAATTTCCTAACCTCCAATGAGGTATACATTAAATCGTTTAAATCACATTTATCGTATAGCAATGTGGCCTCATCCACACTTAATCTATATCGATAATTCAAAAGTTTATTCTCTAAAATTCGAGACACAACAGACAAAAATATACCCCTTAATTACCAACAATATTTTCAATTTCTTCGAGGGTTTTTGGACAGTTTTTCGTTAATACGACAGGACCCGTTTTTGTAATCAATATATCATCTTCTATTCGAACAGCAATTTTAGAATATTTTTGGGGGAAAGTAACATCACTTCGCCATGAACCAAAGTATAATCCTGGTTCGACAGTTAGCACCATTCCAGCCTGTAATTCAGGCCCAGGGTCAGTACCACGACCCCCGCCAACATCATGAACATCGAGGCCTAGAAAATGCCCTGCACCATGCATGAAGAATTTTCTGAATTCGCCATCACGATTCTTACCTATCGCTTCCTCGAATGAACAATTTAGAATTCCTAGATCTATCAGGCCACGAGCAATCACATCAGATGCCGCCTCATGCATTGATTCCCACGAATTTCCTATTTGACAGGCTGCAATTGTCGCTTCTTGAGCATTGAGGACAAGATCATAAATTTCCTTCTGAGGTTCAGTGAATTTTCCATTAACAGGCCAAGTTCTAGTTATATCTGAAGCATAGCCCTCAATTTCACATCCAGCATCGACTAAAACCAAATCCCCATCTTCAATAAGACAATTATTTTGTGTATAATGCAGAATTGTTCCATTGTCACCACCACCAACAATCGAAGGATAACTCCATTGACTTCCCTTGGAAATAAAATACCCTTCAATTACTGCCTGTAATTCGAATTCATTTATGCCACTATATGATGCTTGCATTGCTAAAACATGAGCATTAGATGCCAATTCGGCTGATTGTTTCATCATATTTATTTCTAAATTGGATTTATATACTCTCATTTCATCCAAAATTGATGAGGGATCAGTTGTAGAAATCGTCAATGTTCGATTAATTAAATTATCAACTTCGCTAGATAAATTTTGGATTAGATGTACTTGCTTACAATCCTCGAGAAATCCTTCTAATTTTGGAATCAAATCGTTAAGAGAATAAGCTTCATCAATTGGCCATTCTGACACTGCTCTTTCAGTACCAATACGTCTACCCTCCCAAATCTCCATCGTTACATCTTTCGGTTGAATAAAAAGAGAAGTCATCCAATTCCCATCAATATATTGAGCTGTTAATACAGCTCCTTCGGAATTCCATCCAGAAAGATACATTTGGTAAGAATTGGCTCGGTATGGATAATGTACATCATTAGATCTAATCGCCGATGGATTTGCAGGAATTATTAATAATGTATCTTTTGGGAGTTTAGAGTAAAAATTTCTTTGTCTTTGAATATACTCCGAGATAGGAAATGCTAATTTCGCCATTAGGTCACCAATCTTCCGAAAATGTTTGGACTTATATTACTGTGCATTAGAGAGATTGATAATTATTTTTTAACATCCCATTTCGGAATTGATTGAGTATTTTTATTCCTATAAAATATTGAGGAAATTAAAAAGCCAATTGAAAATATCAATACTACAATTTGATATGGGAATTGTTTAGTAGCATTTGGATGAATTAATTTCACATTGATTGAATCAAACTCACCATCATCATCCATCACGTCTAATCTTAATATTAAATGGTCATTTGATGAATCTGGCCAAGTTAAAATGCGTTCACAACCCTCATAGACAGGTGTGTCATCGATAGACCAGCTACACCTTAATTTAGAAATATCATTACTTGTATCATATTCATTGGCATCTAAGTACCATTTCTCAGAATCTGTTAACTTAATTTCCATACCATCAATAATTGGTTCAGAATCAATTGTTAAATTCGCAATTGGTGGTATGTTTTCGATTGAAAAAGTTTGTTGTACAGAAACCATTAGACCGCCGGCATCAATAACCAAGAGATTCAATTGGTAAATTCCAGATTGAGATAAATCTATTGTTAAAGAATCAATTTTCAATCCTTCTGTCACCATGATATCACCATCTGAATCAGATAGAGACCAGATATAATATAGATCAAAATCTGTCCAATATGGTTCAACGAAATCAGATGAAATCAAACCAACACCATCGGATTCTACGATATTGGACATGGACATGATGGAGCCAATTGGCACCATATTATTCATTTTAACTGGAGTACACAATAATATTTCTAACTCATCACCCCCTTCATCAGAAATGAATAATATTAGATCATGCCATCCTTCAAGATTGGATGAAACATCAATGACATCTGAAAATGTACCACTCGAATCAGGAAATATTACAAAATCTACTGTATCATCGAATTCTAAACAAGATTGCCCGATATTATTTATTCGATTTAGTTTTCCGTATAATTTTTCTTGATTTTGATAAAGACTACCAACCCAACCTTCAATGAGCATTTCGTTACTAATCCAATCCGAATCGGATGGTGAATCGAGAGTTATTCCTATGTGTGGATTTACTTCATTCGCAATAAAAAATACAATAGATGAAGATGTTTCGTAATTATTGTCATTCGAGACTGTAATCGAAAAATAACATGCGCAAGATGAATAATGGGATGAATTTAATTCAACAACCCACAAATACGTACCTTGTGACGAAATAACGCCTATATCAAAATTAATATCACCACCATCAATAACCAAACCATCCGACCGATAAATAGACCAAGCAATTTGTAAATTCAACTCTGGGGGGAGGGGAGAAACAGTGCCGGAGAATGCAAAATCCCCATCGGCAACATACCCATTCTCATCATCAATCCCAATAGAAAGCGTTTCAAAAGGAACTGAATCTTGTGCATGAGCAGTCGAAATACCGAACAATGATAACGAAAAAAACAACACAGAAGTCATTATCACCTTGCTCCGCATATAATAATCGAAAGACCTCGGATTATTGAACCCAATCGTTTCCTGGATATAATTCAACGATCAGAGATTTGTAATTGCCAAGATAAATCATCAAGCCAGAGACATAATTCGTTCCTATCTACAAATTCGTGGCTGGCTTCAGCGGATAAGACACAATCACACGCTGCAGAAACTAAAGCCACCGCATCAGTCATAGAATATTGATGCCCCAAAGCTGCTGCGAGCGCAGTTGCAGCAGCATCGTGTAAACCGATTTGCTGGGTAGGAGTTTGAGCATTACATTCGTGATGTTCTACATCCCCATTGGATTGGTATAATGTCACACCGTTTACACCACCTAAAATCACCAAAGAATCCCACTCATATTCGTCGATTAAGTGCTTAGCAGTCAAGGAACTATCTTCAAGCATTAATCGTCGTCTCAATAATTCAAGCCCTCTGATTTCGAATAATACTACCGTTGCACCACGACTACGCTCAAGGCCAGTTAATTTCGGGTCTACAATAGAAGGTATTTCATGTTCTTTAGCTGAATTAATCAAAATCTGAGCACCTTCATCAGACAAAACCCCCTTATCATAATCAGAGATCACTAAGGCACAAGAATTTGGTATAGAAGTTAAGGCAGAATCGACTAATGAAGAGCTAATTGATTTATCTAAATCATCAAGAGGACCTCTATCCGCTTGTAATAATATCTGTTCTTGATCTAACAAACTTTGTCGACTACCATAAAATCTTATTTTCGTTAAAGTCTTGACTCCATGGATTAATTCAATGCCTGAAATATCTATCCCATCCTCATTGAGTAGAGACTTTATTGTCTGACCTTCTGAGTCTCCACCAACGCATGAATAAAACGCAACAGATAAACCAAGTGAATGAAGTCCTCGGGCAATATGTGCTGCAGCTCCTGGTGATTCCTCTGAACTAGTAATTTTCAAAACAGGTACTGGAGCAGTAGAATTCAAATTATTAGCGTAACCATGGTGATATCTATCCAACATTACATCGCCGATTAAAGTCACTCTAGATGATTCCATAGAATCCAAAAGGGTTCTGAGGTTTTTTAATCGATTAACTCTTTCTTGACGCTCTTCGTCTATCATACAAAGACCGCGTGAAGCATCCCATGAATGATATTTTTGGAACCGACTAGATGAAAAAAGGAATGCTTTAGTGGGACTATGGAATTCCGGGAGGGTTGTTGGAGTTATGACGGCCAAGCTGCAGATAGGCTTTGGAATAAATCAGCTTTAGGGAGGCCAAAAAAAAACGGCATTCTGCATTTAACATCTTCAGAATTATTGTTTTGCCATAAATACCGACACATCGATTTACCATCTACTAATTGGCTAATGGAGATGCTATCTTTGGAACCAAATTTAATTGATGAGTTTTCAATATTAGAAGCATTACGTATGCCAGGTAATCGAATTGTGTTACACAATCATCTACATCAAATGAACCATTCATTCGAAAATAGCACTTGGGGATTGAGATGGGATTCAAATAGTCATCCAAGAAATAGTGATCCTGTTTCAGAAATACGTTGGTTTCGATCATCTGACCCATTCGACCCTGTCGAATTAATAAAATGGAGCGAAGTAGTGGGGAAGAAGAACAGAATTGCTGAAATATTAATTGTTGATGAAGAACAAGCCGTTGTAACTTATAATTTATCTAATAAATCGCCCAAGGGGCAGTTAATTCCGCCATCACAAGAAGTACTCCAAAAATTGAATTCAATAAATAGCATTAACATTGGTGAGGGAAACCATTTCTTCAATACTACCAAAATTTGGCCAGTGGAGCAATTAGGTATCCCAATGGATGAAGGTAGATTCGTAGATTCATATTCTGTAGAATTAATTCAAAATCAAAATTCTCTTTCTTCAGGTGCAAGAATTCTATCTGACCTTTTATCTAGAGGGTTACATCCAAGACCCGGATTCAAATACGGCACTCGATGGAGATGTTATGATCAATCAATAGGCCAAGATCACGCCCCTTGGTTGATATCGGACCCTGACGAAAGATCAATGGATTGGGGAGATGCATGTCTGACATCTAGGTTGTCGTCGGGTGTTAACAAAACATGGCTTTATCCGGTCGAAAAAAATGGGATTTGGGGGTTTCTAGCAATTACTAGACCACCTGCCAATGCAAGATGGAATAATCCGATTAGAAAATAATTAATATTCTGTTTCGTCATTTGGCTGAAGTTTTTGATTGGTTTTATCTTTACCTCCACTGATAATAGAAAAAGCCAGAAGAATTGTTATCATAAAAATTCCATTAGAAGGTTCTGAAAGCCATGAAAGCATTGAATTCGAATCAAAAGATGATTCGGCTTCTAAAACAATTTGAATTCTTTGTTCTATTCCGAAATCGTCGACAAAAATTATTTCCCCTCTAGCGACCATACCTGGAACCAATAAACCATCAGGGTCAATTTCGATTGCTATTCCATCTCCTGAGGTTATTTCACCTTGAGAAAGAACAGTAGAAATTCTTGATGCAGCCCCATCTATCGTGATATCATAATTTCGAGAACCCGTTCCTGCATAATCAAGATTAACAATAATTTGAGATTTATGTTTAGAATCAATTTTCAAATTAACCTCTTTCGTAATTATTCGGTTGCCAACTCTATACCAATCTAATTCAAAATTTGTTGAGTCAGAATTTGAGCAACCCATCAATCCATTGATTTTTCCCGCTGAAGGAGAACTGCTATCGACTTCGATAATTTTTATTAAATTCAATCCTTCTGGTATAATTATTGAATCAATATAATTTAGGCTGGGAAAGGATGAAATATTGTAATTAAGATTACAGGAAATTGGGGCAATGACTTCAACAAAAGCCGACTCACCATCTAATAATTCAATCGGTGATCGTGGGGGTATCACTTTTACAGAATCAACAGATTGAGTTGGAGAGATTGTAATTACCGCACTATCAGCTGTTATTTGAAAAACTTCGGCTACCCAATTAACTAATCTACCTCGATGATCCCTGAGTGACATCCCATTTTCATAATTAATACCTCCAAATACATCTCCAGATTGAAAAGGGTCCCCAGTACTACCACTATCTCGATTACGGATTAACGCATCATCACCATCTGCTTCGATAATAATTACCCAAGCATTTTTCGGATCGGTATTGACTAAATTATTTCGTTCATCGCCATTATTTCTATTTTGATGCTCGACCAAAATTCCTGAGCCGGGTAAACTTGAATCAAAACCATGATTTGAACGATATGAAATATGGAAATATTCATTTTCTGAACTTTCAATTGAAAGATAATTCCCTCCATTAGATAACGGAGATAATTCAAAATCACCTCCAACATATGGATCGATAATTATTGATCTATTCGCACCTATAATATCCAAGGTCGAAGCAATTGGTAGTGCGGGAGAATTCCCATTTCCATTCCAATTACCACTGGCCATCAATCCCCAATCACCTACGCCATTCCAAGAACGAGTGGGTAATTCACTATGAACATCATAGAGATCTAATGCCCCCATCTGATGTATCATTTCATGAGCAATAGTCCCCATTCCAGACTCAGTGGATGCAATTGTGTAATGGGAAATTGTCCACTCATCAAGTTTTATCGGCTGATCTAATTCAGAAAAATGACTCCAAATTGAATCTGTACCTCCGCCTATTTCTTGTGGATTTGCTGAATGGAGAATTAATAATCTATCAATAATTCCATCCTCATTTAAATCCCATTGTGAAAGGTCTTTGCCAGTCAATATAGATGTTACAACCTGTTTTACCAATTCACCAACTCCAGCACCATCAAGTCCGTAATCTCGTTCATCAGAACTATCTGCACCCCAAAATTTCAATGATTCGACAGATTCCCAAGCGTCTCCAAATAATGTAGTTACAACGATTGAATTATTAGCAGAAACTTGAGAAATATAAGATTCTACAGATTCTGAGCCAGATAATTGTGACAGGGCGGCATCTTTATCGAATTCATTAGATGGAAAAGATACTTGGAGGACTAGCCAATTTTCTCTAGGTTGGATACCTACTAAAAAATTATCTTCATTTATCGGATCCTCTGCATTTGACTCAAGCCAATCATTGACCAATGCTGGATTTAAATTCACAAATAACCCGAATAACAATAATGTGACTGCAGCAATGGCCCTCGCTGCATTCATACTTCACGCTCATCGATACCTGCTTTCAATCCAATGCATCCATGAACTACTCTTCTGAAGAAAACAGGAGAGATTTGAGCATCCCATCATCGTTAATTGTCGGATTGTCAAGCCAACTTAATCCTGAAAATTCACATTGATTCTTTTTGATCATTTCTTGCATCCTCATTGGCAAAGGTGAAGCATCACATCCGGTAATTACCAGTTGAGTTAATTTCTTTCCAATTATTAAATCGATAATTGCATTTTGTTCAAATGGATTTAAACAAATTGCATTACACTTTGGGTTTGCTATTCCTTCAAAATTCCATGATTCTGGGATTTGGGGAGAAGAACCTTCACAAGAACAATCAATGACGCCGATTCTCTCTATATTTCCATTGAAAGAGACATTAGATACCTCAAATATTTTTGTACCAAGTAATGGGTTGGGCAATGTTGCTGAAATACGATCGGCGATAAGAATGGTGATGATAGAAATAAAAACTCTCAAACCATCATAAACCAATGGGAGAGATAGAATTAAAATTGAGGTTGAAATTAGTAATATTCGAATTCTGAATTTAGCATGGCCATTTTCAACCAAACCAATTAACCTAGCGAATCCTAACGTTATTATCATCATGCTACCAATCAAAATTACCCAAGAAATACCTATACCAACACCTAGTATTGACGCTGCATCATATCTTTTTCCTACGGATTCAACCAATGATGAAATTTCAAATAATTCGATCCATGATGGAATTATGTAAATCCATACTAAAATGAAAATCAAAGGAGTAATAATTGTACAGAAGAAAAGTGTTAGAGTAAACCATAAGTTTTCTTTCGTTGTCATTCCGATAACTGTAAATTTACGTAACATTATTGAAAAAAATGGCATCACAACTAAACATGCTAGTATTAAGACGAGAGAAAATCTAATACTCAGCCAATCTGAAGGAGAATAATTAGTTAAATTCAATGAATTGTGCCCGATATTGATAGAATCAAACCATAATGAAATTATATCATTGATAAAAAATGAGAGAATCATTGAAGAAATAATTACCAGAATCGCTGATTTTTGAAAGATGGTTCTTAATTGAATGAGATGGTTTGAAAAATCGAAGTTAAATTCATTTTTAACAAGTGATGACATCTTCAAAGTATATCCTTGATTTCTGGATTAACAGTGGATGATAAAACGGTTCGGTAAATTCCGTAAAAAGCCCATCCACTGACGAAAAATGTCACTCCAACAAAGAAATCAGAAACATTTCCTTCAGATAACCACTTCACTCCAAAATAGAATGCTAATATGGCAACTACTCCTCTACGGAATCCTTGTGGATACGCTAATTCTAAAGCGAGATGCTCAGGTTTTTCACCATACTTTCTATCAAATATTTCTCTCTGAATAACAGCTCCTATAATTAAAAATGTTAAGCTGAACCAATAGAATAAATTCCCCTGAGAAAACACTCTTTCGGATAACGCCTTCTGATGCACTGCTTCTATTTCAGATGCTGATTCTTCGATAACAAACAATGAATCATAATCACCGACAGAGATAGTTCGTGTAGAAAGTACAGCACCACTTTCATCTTCAGAAATTGTGCCTGGAGCAGTAATTGAAAAACTCAACAGATTCCAATAATCTCCTGCATCAGCACCACCACTACTATCCACTGAATTTCCAGCTAGATAAAAGTGAATTGAACCCACATCAGCCATTGGGGCACTCCAAGTTACGACCCAAATTCCATCCACATCCTTATCTGAGTGAGAAATATCATCAGTGTTACTGTCCGCATTTCGAATGTCTTCATCATCAGACCATGAAAATTGACCAAGAGAATTCGAAGATAATAGGAACCCCGCTTTTGTATTTCCTTCGCCACCAGAAAGTGTTAACGAGTCTGCAACGGTTATTGTAAAGTTGTAAGAAGAACCTACTTCATACATTACCGGGACACCAGTAATCATTACTACTGCTTGATTTGAAGGGGATCCGGAATTATGGCAAGTACATCCATATTCAACGGTAGAATCTCCTTGATCATTTGTTCCAGGTGGCCCATTGTTGCTGGCTAATGATGAAAAAGAAAGCATTCCCACAATGAATAAAACGATTAGTGCTTGCATTACTCGGGACCGCATCCTAACACCTTCAAAACTTTGGAGAATCATTCATCTCATAACCATTACTCGGAACCTTTGATTAAAGTATCGAACTCAAAACTCCTTCATGGCTGAATTTAGTTCGTTCATCATCTTTTTACCATCACCGAAGAGCATCATAGTTTTGTCTTCGAAGAAGAGGTCATTATCAACGCCAGCATAGCCAACATTGAGACTACGCTTGATGACAACAACAACGCGAGCCTTGTCAGCATCAATAATTGGCATTCCAGCAAGTGGACCCTCTCCAGAACGAGCAACGGGATTGACAGTATCGTTAGCACCTATCACTAGTGCAACATCACATTCAGGCATCTCCAAATTGATTTCGGCCATTTCAATCAACTGTTCGTATGGTACATTAGCCTCAGCAAGTAACACATTCATATGTCCCGGCATTCGACCTGCGACTGGATGAATTCCATACTTCACCTCAACTCCTTGAGACTCTAGTAGATCAGCGAATTCTTTGACTGCGTGTTGTGCTTGGCTAACAGCCATCCCATATCCAGGGATAATAACACAAGTACTGATTCCATCACAAACCATAGCCACCTCTTCAGGGTCACTACCGACTTTTGTTCGTGTAACAGTTTCACGACCGCTGCCACCAAATGATTTGAAGAGAACAGCAATCAACGTACGATTCATTGCTTTACACATAATGAATGTCAAAATTAACCCTGCAGCACCGACCATTGAACCTGCAATAATCAAGACGTTGTTGCCAATTACGAATCCTGTGAATGCAGCTGCTATTCCAGACATTGAATTCAACAAACTAACAACAACCGGCATATCTGCGCCACCAATTGGGAGCACGAACAAGATTCCGAGCAAACAAGATGATGCGACTAGACCGTAGATATAATCGGTATTTGTCGGCTCTTGAATTGTTAAAACCACTAGAGCAAGAGAAACAAACAACATTGCAACCTTGACTAGATTCAACCATGGAGGACCCCATGTAGGGAAATTTACCCACTTGCGGCGTCCACGTGAATCCTTCTTTGTGAAAGGAATGTAAAATCCACCCATCAACTTGCCCATTGCCATCAGACTACCCGTGAGAGTTAACCAACCAACAAGTCCCGAAAGACCAATTGCAACCCAGATTGCATACAATTCGACACCAGGTTCGGGAACATTGCCACTTTGCAAACGAGACAAGACTTCAGATAGCCCAACAAGCGCGGAAGCAGCGCCACCAAATCCGTTGAAAAGAGCGACTAGTTCTGGCATACCAGTCATTTCAACGCGGACAGCCATCCACCAACCGATGAGTGAGCCGAGTGCCAAACCACCGACAATTAGTTCGTAACCAATGATGCCATCAGTATACATTTTCCCGAGTGTAACAAGAACGGCTAAAAGCATTCCTTGAGCGCCCATTTTGTTACCATCAGGAGCAGTTCTTGGACTAGATAATTTCTTGATCCCCATGATGAAAAGGGCAGCAGAGACTAGATATCCAATATCCCAAATAACAGCGTCAACCATTCTATGCACCACCCTTCTTTCTGCGCTTGCCAGCAATCATTTCCAACATCTTGTTGGTAACCATGAATCCTCCAACAACATTGATTGTTGCCATTACTAATGCAGCAAATGCAAGCCAAGCAGCTGTACCTGGATTTCCATTATTGAAAGCTGCGTTAGATAAGAAAAGTGCACCTACAATTGAAATTCCTGAAATTGCATTGGCTCCAGACATCAATGGAGTGTGCAAGGTTGGAGGAACCTTACTAATCAACTCAAAACCGAGGAAGATTGCTAAAACAAAAACGGTGATACTACCGATTAATGCGGCTAGTGTGAGGCTCATTCAACCACCCCAGCAAGACGCGATTGCTTCTCATGTATTGCCCCGTCTGTGCAAATTAATACCCCGCCCATCCCTGAGATGTGGAAGTCACTACCTTCTGGCGCACCAACAAGAATATCGTCTTCTAAATCCAAATACAATTCTCCATCTTTAACAAGTGAGGTGACAAATGTAGTAAGGTTGTTTGAGTAAAGCATACTAGCTGAAGAAGGTAATTGGCCAGGTAAATTTGGTGTACCAACGATTGTTACCCCGTTATCTGTGACTATAATTTTTCCAACTTCTGTAAGTTCACAGTTTCCCCCAACGTCAGCATTCATATCGACTACGACAGAACCGACCTTGAAATTCTCAATAGCACTCGCTGGAACGGTAATTGGTGCAGGACGACCAAAGATTCTAGCAGTTGTAACAATGACATCTGCATCAGAAGCCACTTCACAAACTGTGTCATTGACCTTCTGAATAAATTCAGGAGTCAGTGGCTTTGCATATCCGGATTCATCTTCAAAATCATCCATTCCATCAACTTCAATGAATCGACCCCCAACAGATTCTATTTGTTCGGCAGCGGATTTCCTAACATCTGAGGCATATACAATAGCGCCAAGCCGCTTTGCAGTAGCAATCGCTTGCAAACCTGCAACACCTGAACCCATGATGACAAATTTAGCAGGCCGTATAGTACCAGCACTAGTAGTCATCATTGGGATTCCTTTAGGCACTTGAGCAGCCCCGGTTAGTACCGCTTTGTAGCCAGCAAGATTGTCTTGACTACTGTTAACGTCCATCGCTTGTGCACGAGAAAGTCTCCGGGGAATCATATCCATACTGAAGAGTGTAATCTTCGCAGCCATTGCTGCTTTGACTTTTTCGGGACATCTGAATGGATCTGAAACACAAGCTACCATTTTCCCCTCTTTCATGCCATCTAATTCAGGCATATCGATGGAAATTACAATATCAGCAGATAAAGCTGTTGTTCTGTCACAGATAGTAGCACCTGCGTTAGAATATTGCAAATCTGAATGGTGAGCATTTACACCAGCCCCTGATTCAACAAGAACATCAAATCCTAACTTTTTTAATTTCTTTATCGAATTTGGAACAATAGCGACCCTATTTTCACCATCTGGTTCTGTAATAACTCCAAGTAGCATATTTTCTCACTCCTCATAATCAGCCTAGGCTCATCGTAGGTAAACTTCCGAAACGAAGTCGATTATTGAATCAAACGGATGATACAGTTCAGGTATGATATTGAATGAGCTATTAAATTATGATTTAGAACAGTAAAACATACCCTATTCCAAAGATTGCAATATCACATATTGCATGCGATATCCAACAGACAAATATAGAATTAAACCGGAGGTAAAGCCAGGACCAAATTACTCCTGCACCTAATATGCCAATTGACGATAACAATACTTGCCAAGGTTCAAAATAATAGGTCAGGGCTAGTGTGTGATGGACAGTAAAAAATATTGCAGAACCCGCTATTGCTAATGGTTGATTATCGGTTATCTCAAATAATTTTGTGGTGACGAATTTTCGGAAAACGAATTCTTCGGCGAGCGAGTTCACAAATATCCAATACACTACACCTAAAACAAATATTTTCGGCGTCAATAAACCAGTTTCCCCGATCTCAAATTTCATCAGATCAAGATTAATTGTATTGGAAAACAAGAAGTATATCATCAAAATAATTGAGGCCATTGCCATTCCTGAAAAAAAACCATATTTGAGCCCTAATGATTTGGGGATGGATAAATCTATTTTTTCCCTATCTACACACAGAGTCCAATAGATTGGCACCCCTATGAGAAGAATCTTTAATGAAATAAATGCAAATTGGGAAAATAATACTGTATAATCTAAACCATAATTAATGTAAATAGACAAAGATGGAAAAATTCCAATTAGCAATAATGGCAAATAAGAGTTATGAGAATCTTTCACAATTCCCCCTAAATGACGCCACCGAATGAATCTTGTCCCTCACATCTTGAGAATGGCTCTTTCACTAAAGGCTAAGGACATTAGGCGAGCGCGTTCAAAATGAAGTGAGCTCATGACACGTGAAGCGAGAAAAATTACAGTTATTGGAGCCGGGAATGTGGGAGCATCTTGTGCATTCGTTTTAGCTCAAAGAAAATTGGGTGAAATTGTTCTATTAGATATTTATGAAGGGTTCGCTAAAGGTAAAGCCCTAGATATGAGTCAAGGTGGACAGGTTTTGAATTACGATGGAATTGTCACTGGAACTTCGAGTTACAAAGACATTACAGATTCGGATGTAATCGTCGTCACCTCTGGCTTCCCTAGACAACCTGGAATGACAAGAGAAGATTTAATCGGTAAAAATGCAGAAATTATTACTCAAGTTGGAACCGGAATTAAAGAGCATGCTCCGAATGCTATCATAATCATGGTGACCAACCCACTAGATTTAATGACTTATCATATGCAAAAAGTCACAGGATTTCCTTCAAATCGAGTAATTGGCCAAGCAGGAATTCTAGACTCTGCACGTATGACTCATTTCGTTTCGGATGCAATCGGGTGTTCGAATGAAGATGTTCAAGCAATGGTATTGGGAGGACATGGAGACACCATGGTTCCACTACCAAGATATACAACAGCGGGTGGAATCCCAATTACACAACTTCTAGATGAAGAAACAATTGATGCAATTTCGAAAAGAACCGCGAATGGAGGGGGAGAGATCGTCAAATTACTGGAACGTGGAAGTGCCTTCTATGCACCCGGAAGTGCAGCAGCAATTATGGCAGAAGCCGTGTTAAATGACAGGCGAAGGCTATTGCCTTGTAGTGCTCTCCTAAACGGAGAATATGGGTTGAATGATGTATACATCGGCGTGCCAATAATTCTAGGTAAAAATGGAGTTGAAAAAATAATTGAATTAGATTTAGAAGATCATGAACTTATTAGTTTACAAGAATCTGCAAATTTCTATAAGACACAATTAAGCGAGATTTTAGGATACTGAACACCCGTTGGGTTCTTTGCTGAACCTTTCTAACATCAGTATGGAGATTACGTTGCGACGACACATCCATCTCGAACATGATGGAAAGCTACTACTTCTAAATATTGATGGAACTGGACCGGCGATACCTAGGGCGGGAAGAACTACTTGGGATGGTGGTGAATTTCTAATTCGTTTACCATCGCCGACAGAAGCAGAAGAATTAGGATTAACTTGGACTGAAAAACGCCGCAATAATTTCCAATTAGGAAATGATGATCATGAAATTATAATCGCATCACCAAATATCCCATGGCCTGAAAATTGGGCGTGGAAGGATGCTGTGATCAGTGATAGTGCAGTTGATCCTGTTGCTCGAGAATCTGTTTACCGAACTTTGCATCGTGTTGTTTCGAAGGTAATTATTCAAAATTCAAAAAATGAAATTCTTCTAGCTAAAGTTAGAAGAGGGTTTTTTACAGGTTGCTGGACACTTCCAGGTGGATTTGTCGATTATTCAGAGCACCCACGTACAGGTGCAGTTAGAGAAGTAAAAGAAGAATTAGGACTTAATATTACCATTGCGGATCCAAAATCAGAATGTGGCGAAGAAATTCCAGGAATTGATGGTGCACTCATTCAACAGGCAATATTTGGTGAAAATGGATTGAGTTGGCTTTCTTTTTCATACCACACTGTGATGGATATTCAAGCAGACCAAATAATTCCGAAGGATGATGAAATTGAAAAGGCAGAATGGTTTTCTCCTGAGGAGGCTCTAGAAGTTGCAGTCAGCGCCTTCGATATCGAAGCGATAAGGAGAAATATGGAGAAATAATAGTTTTAATTATGAATTTATTATTTATTAAAAGATGATTTTAACATCAAATAATGGTGGGCCTGCCTGGATTTGAACCAGAGTCTGTTCGTCCCAAACGAACAAGCATAGACCAGACTAACCCACAGGCCCTGTGAGTAAACCGCCCACCAACGATTGGGTCATGAACTTAACCCAACCAATTCCATGTATCAGAGTCCACCCTAATCAATAGTCCCTGCATTTCTGCTTGACCAATTATTTGTTCGGCCGTTGTATTATCGAATCCCTCTTTCATCATTGTATTTATGACCGACTCCAAACTTAGATTGCCATTATCTCCTAAGGAAATTTTTATTATTCTAAGCATCATTTCCCCTCCACCGCCACTATTAGATTGGGATTTGATATTTTTCTGCCGTTCAATTTCCATCTTTTTTGAAAATTCTTTATGGAGTCCTTTTGGTAAATTCATTGCAGAAACTGCCAAGGCTAAATCAGAATTTGTCTCAAATTTAGCAATAATGGATAGCTTTTGATTTGAATGGCAATGATAGCAGTTAGCAGAATGCAAATTCTGGCTTCCAAAAGAGTGACCACATTTACAGCGAATCAATAACCATTCGCCGCCCATAACCAATAGTCGGAACTAATAGTCGATAAATTATTGCTATAGGCGATAGTAATTTCAAACAAAGCCATGACGGAGTATTGTGTTCGGAACGAGCAAATCATACATCATTTGGTTTTTCACTGGAATATTAGTTGCTCTTTCTATTAATTCATTCACAACAGATGGCCCTTCAGTTGAAGCTTGGGCGTATCTAATGTTGACTCCTTTTCCATTATTCTTTATTTCAAAAAGTTTGGAAAAAAATAATATTAATAACGACCTTGAAGAGGTTTTTCGAGGTGATGAAGGAGATGAGAATATCGAATCACCTCACGCCTGTGACCCGATTAATGAGGGGTTTGACACCCCACTTTTGTAATCAAAGCAATCTCAGAGTCTCTAAGTTCGCTGGCGCATAAGTTTGAACACGGAATTTCTCCCTCAGGCCCTGCCTAAATGCATTACATGTATGCGCATCACCATGATGACAAATTATCTTTCTCGGTGTTGGATTTAGCGCGCCGACATAATCCATCAATTGTTTTCGGTCGGAATGTCCGCTAAATCCGTCGATTTTTCGAAGTGAACAATTCACTTCAATCATCAATGTTTGACCCTTATCTACGAGGGGAACGGTAGAATGTCCATCACGAAGGCGACTTCCTAGGGTACCTGAGGCCTGGTAACCGACAAAACAGAGGGTATTCGAAGGTTCAGGTGCCCAGTATTTGAAATATTCAACGATTGGCCCTCCAGTCATCATTCCACTAGTAGCCAAAACAATACAAGGGCTAGGATCTAAAAGAATTGACTCTCGTTGATCTCTCGACTCGACCTGCTTAAACCACTTCGAATGGAAGGGATTATCAGTTCCTCCCTTCAACATCTTTTTCCTTAAATCACGATTTAAGAATTTAGGATGGCTAGAATGAATCGCTGTAGCTTCAGAAATCATTCCATCTAACCAAACAGTGCATGGGGATACTTTACCTGATTTGAACAATTCATCTATGGCAATCATCACTTCTTGAGAACGCCCAACTGCGAAAACAGGACAGAAAATTTTTCCACCTCGTCCAATTACATCCATAATTAATTCTTGTAATTCATGAGAAGCGGCTTCCCGAGTTGGTTGAAAATCTTGGGGGCCACCATAAGTAGATTCGATAATCAAAGTGTCGACCTTTGGATATCTTACTGTTGCCGCATCGAATAACCAAGATTTTTCATATTTAATATCTCCAGAGAATAATATTCGATGTTCATTTTTGCCTTCTCCAACAGCCCCGCATTTTCCATCGTCATTTTGATATCTGGTGCGATATCTGTTTTTTCCCCCCAATTGACATCGACTACATGTTTGATACATTCTTGAATATCTGCCTTCGAATAGGGAGGCTCATTTCCTTCCGCAGCACTGACTTTGATGTAATCAATTTGTAATAATGTCATCAAATCACGTGTTGGTGGAGTACAATAAACAGGGCCCCGATAACCATAACGGAATAGAACGGGTAACATTGCGATATGGTCTACGTGTGCATGGGTAATCACAATCGCATCCAAATTGTCCAATGGCATCAATTCAGGAGCTGTGAAAAATGGCTGGATCTCGTTTTTATTCGTAGTTGGTTTTGCTCCAACATCGACTAAAACCTTTGATTCGTTGGTGGTAATAAGATGCATTGCTCTGCCAACTTCACGATACGAACCTAGGGCAGTTATCCTAACCCATGGTTCTCCTGGCCGTTGATGTCGATATATTCGGGTACCGAATTTTCTCATCAAGGCCTTACGTTCATCCCCCATCTCTTTTCTATATCTGCGAATATCATGTTGGGTACGACTCTCAATTGAAGGAGCGCGTACTACGTTAACCAGCCAACCAATATTATCCCTTAATTCCAAAATATGAGCCCCTTTTGGCCCTACTGCTGCAGTTGGATTATCACACTCTAAAATGACCTCACTTAGAGCGGGGTCAAGCCAAATTTTCCTTACTTCCGCTTCTGGAGGAATTATTTGTGAAACTTTGTCATGTACCTGTTTTTCATCGACTAAAATACTTGGATGAGGTCTGACTACTATTTTTCTTTTCACTAATTTAGCAATTTTTACAGTTAAATTTTCAGCACCGTCGACAAATGACTTTGGAGTCTTCGTAATAATCGAAATAGAGCCAGCTTCAAGATCGACCTCATAGTCGATATTCTTGGGAATGACCTTTGAAATTTTTTTCTTTAGTTCAGTTAGTGTTAATCGCATGATAATACCTCTCTGCGAGCCTCACGACAATTGTGAAATCTCCAATTAATGGAGTCGCTCAAAAGCGTCGTGAATTTTAAAGTGAAGAAAGCAAGTCTGAGATTTGCTCTGGTGAAAGTTGCTGGAATCCATTATCTGCTGTGATGACTGCTAGATCCATACCATTTCCACTAGCAGCATCTCTTTGAGCAGATGCTAGTAATGACTTAGCAGCAACTTGTAAAGCAGATTTTTCAGTCATCCCCTCTCTATATTGATCTTCTAGAACACCGTACATATACGGCGAACCTGATCCTGTTGCACAGTATACATCAGGAATTGAACCACCCGCTGAATCAATGCTGTAAACGCTAGGACCTGAATCATCGACGCCTACAATAAGAAGTTGGACATAGTGGGGACGTCCGACTAAAATATTAGCAGTCAAAGTCGCTGCTCCTTTCACAGTCATTAAGTTCCCCTGTTTTAGTTCGTACAAACGTAATTCTGCAGCAAGAGTTCTAGCAAGAGATTGTGCGTGTCCAACTAAGCCAGCGGTTGTCAAAGCCATATTATCTGCAATTCGAAATAATTTCTGAACACTTTTATTCGCAATAAAATGACCCATAGTTGCTCGATGATCGGAACCAACGACGACCCCACCATCAAAGGTTATTCCTATTGTGCTGGTTCCAGTCTTTACCGCTTCAGAAGTTGTGTGCATGAAATTCACCTCGTCTAGGGGAGGTCCCCGACGAATCAAACTCGAATCCGCTCCCTTATGAATGCGTTGGGAAACGATTCGTCGAAACTTCAGATAGTGAATAAATGAGAATTAATCAACCTAGTTCACCGCAGATGTGAAAGGATAGAACTTTTACCATAACTTATGGTGAAGGGGGTTGATGCTGAACCTCGTTGGATAAACATGCCTAGCATCCCAAATGTAACAAATACTAATTTAAGTCCTGAACAAGAATATCACGACTTAGCAGACAAATATCCACAAGCACCTGTGCCACGAGTTAGTGGAGACACCATAATTCACAGGGCGGTACTCGATGATATTACCGGGACGGCTAAATTGATGAATTGGGTCTCAGACGGAGATGTTGTGATTGTAGAAATGAGTGGATTGGTAAATCGTGAAGTCGAATTACATGCTGCAGTGAAAAAATTACAACAATTCATTGAAGGTGACCTTTCAGGCACCGTCTTCGGCATTGGCCGAGAAAGATTACTGCTCTTACCTCCAACTTTTGGTACCAAAAAAGGAAAGGAATGATCGGGCTGTGATTTGTTGGAAAGCATAATTGAACAACCCTGCCCTATTTGTTCATCCAATTCAGGAATAACGATGATCGTCCATAATTCAGAGATACCTTATTTTGGAGAACACACTCAAATGACAATGTTGTGCGATAATTGTGGATGGCGGCATACTGATTTCATTCCAGCAGAAGGGAAAAAACCGGGAGCCTGGGAAATCAATGTTGATAGTATTGGAAAATTAAATGTGCGAATTGTTCGTTCATCATCTTGTACTGTAATTATTGAGGAATTAGGTTTAGAGGTCGAACCGGGGGGTTCGTCAACTGGATATATATCAAATATCGAAGGTGTATTAAATAGATTTGAAAATGCTGTAAGTCTCATTTACCGACAATCATTAACCGATACTTCCGAAAGAGAAAATCAAGAAAAATGCAGTCAACTTTTATCTGAAATAACTCTAGTAAAAAATGGTAAGAAAACTGTTAAACTACAATTATTGGATCCAATGGGACATAGTCAAATTTTAGATGAATCAGCAAAACCTAGAGAATTAACAACTAATGAATTGGAGACTCTTCAAGTTGGCCCTACCATACCCGTTTTCGACGCAGATGATCTAATTTAAAGTGCATCTTCCGCTAAAAATTCGTCTAGCCTATCTTCCCAAGTTACTCTCTTTTCGGCTAAATCTTCTAGCCAAGTCGTAGCACTATCAATGCACAATTGCTTGATTTCTCCAGCTAGCATTCTTCCAGATTGATACTCACGGCCAATTGAAGCTAATTCATCATCATCAGATTCAAAGAAGTATTGTAAGTATTGAAATGCAACATCCTTCGTTAAGTTTCCACCTAGTCTACGGTGTTCTTCTATTGTAGCTTGGCCACCAGAAAATGCACGCTTGACTTTTTTAGACATTACATCAATCGAATCATCAAGGAAAATTGTCGTTTCTGGTTTAGAAGAGGACATTTTGTCCCCCGTCATCCCTACAACAAAACGATGGTAGGTGGAGGATGGAGGCATCAATCCAATTCCTCCCATTTTTCGTTCTAAAGATAGAAGAGTAAAACGAATTCTAGAACGGTCGGTTAAGGTGGCACCGGGTAAATCCAAAGTTCCATGTTTAGGATTTACTAAAATATCAGCAAATCCTAATTTTGCTAAATACGCTTGAATTTTGTCGAAAATTCCAGCACGGGCTTTTCGATCCACTCTACCTTTGGAATCGATGCCGAATGCTTGATAATTTTCATCTTGAACAGATAAGGCAACTGTCAAACCACCGTTTTTTCTAACATTCACATTGAACCAATTCGATTTGCTAGCTAATCCTCTTGTTAACCTTAAATGAGGATCTTGATCAATGCCTACTGGAACAACGATTGGCCTTAAGCCACCATATTCATCCAACATTGGATGAAGAATATCTCCAGCTTGAATTAGAGGAGCTTGGACATGTGCCAAATTCGTTTCTCCTCTAAATCCATAGATTGCCTCGAACTCGGATAAGTTAGTTTTTTTACCTAAGGTAAATGCTAATCGTTGTACTGCAGACCGTGTACTTTGGAAATACACATTTGTATTATCCGGGTCAAGTCCCATCGCAGCATAGTTGATTATGTACTCATTTAATGCATTTTTTCGACCCTCTTCAAGTGAGATTCCTCTTGTCGCCAGAGATTCCAAATCGGCAACAGTGACAGTGACGTCACCGCCCTGTTCTTGGAACCATTTAACTTGCTCAATTACCATACTGTGACCGAGATGCATTTTTCCACTCGGCATTAATCCAGTCAACACACCGAAGGGATTAGCTCTCTCAATCGAATTGAGAATATTACCAAAATCACGATGAGCGAAAATAATTCCTCTTCGATGAAGTTGATTTGGATTTGGAATTTTTGACAAATCAATTGGTTCTAATCCAAATTGATCAATCAATTTTTTGTAGTCTGTTGACTGTTCTGACGACCAAGGGTCAATACGAGAGTCTGTTGCCACGGCGTTTCGTCTGCATTATCCTCAATGAAGGCTGTGGATAAAAAGTATGGGAAAAGCCCGAACCGTTACTGACAATACCTCAACCGATAACCGAAGGGCATGGCTAACGTACATTGTCTCGGATGTGGATTGGTCGGTACATTCGTAGTAAACAGATTAGCCAACCTTGGACATGTTATTCATGTCCACGAAATTACCGAGCCACCGAGGCTTGACAGTTGTGAATCAATTCATGTACATCTAGGAGATGCGATAGAACATTCTAAACATTTGAAAGAATTTGGTGATGTTGATTTTGTAGTGAATATGTTGCCTGGAGATTTAGGACACCAAGCAACAATAAATTTAGTTGATGGAGGTTATCGAATCATAGACTTGAGCTTTAGCGAAATCACACCAGATAAACTTCATGAAATAGCAAAAGAAACAGGTGCGCGACTCCTATGGGATGTTGGAATAGCTCCGGGACTTTCAAACATGTTAATCGCATATGCTGCAAGAAAAGGCGAAGGAATCGTCAGAGCAGAGGTTAGGGTCGGAGGTAATCCTAGCGAACCTGATTCAGAATGGAGTTACATGGCGCCATTTTCACCAAGTGATGTGATTGCTGAATATACTCGCCCTGCCAGAATAATTCGCGACCGTATGGAAAGTATACTTCCCGCTTTGAGTGAACGGCATCGAATCAATGTGGAAGGAAAAGGAGAGATGGAAGCCTTTCTGACCGATGGGTTGCGCAGCCTTCTCGATACAATACCAGCACAAGACATGGCTGAATATACCGTTAGATGGCCAGGTCATATTCAGAGATACATCGATGAAAAGAAAAGCGGGAGATTGGAACCTCAATCACTTATCCTTGACTGGAAATTTGATCCAAACCGTCCAGAATTCACTTGGATGGAAGTCAAAGTCGATTGTGAAAATGGAGAGTATTTTCATTGGATAATCGAAGATCATGGTGGATCTGATGGGTCATCAATGGCTAGAACCACAGGCTTAGTAACCTCCTCTTGTGTTACTGAGTGGGCAAACAGTGAAAATATCATTGAAGAAGGATCATATCCACCTGAAATTCTAAGTGATACTGTAATTTATTCAATCATCCAAACAATGAAAGATTCAGGAGTTGAAATAAGAGGACCAGATATTCAACTCTGATTAATATTCTGAGAATCTTGGTCGCGTTGAACCAATTTTTTGATAATTACTGGAGTTGCAATCAGAACACTTACTGCGATAATTGGCAGAATCCAATTCATTTTTAACGCAGCCGGCCTTTCTATTAACCATGTGAAACGAAGTTGGGAATCGTAAAAATCTGAGCTCCATTGGTGTAAATCTGTAACATGATGACCGACGATTGTTACCGAATGATGTAGACCGTTAAATGTCAATTGTGGAGTGATTGATAATTGAGGTGCTGGATCTATGAATTCCAAAATGATTTCTTGACCTGGACTAAGGGTTAGGTAAGCCCCACCATCGGCATATCTGTAACCATTTTTCAAAATTTTATCATCGGCTTCAAGATTGCCCGAATCAAGCCAAGAGAAAGGATCAGCCCCATTCCATTCAATAAATACAGTACCAGGAACTTGCCAACCATTTGTGCTTGAATAGTTATTTGTGATGTGAATTCTAGAATACCCGTCAGTGGTATTTTCATCTGTCAATTCTTCAATATAAGAATATATATTTTCACCTGAATATTTGTGATTATACCATTCCCCCCACGTAGTATACCAGACATCTTGAGAAACCAATAGTGCAATTGCTTCTTTGTCTTCACGGATTTTAACATCATGCCATTTTGCTATCCAATAAACACTCAACAATTCATCTTTGGTAGCATTGGTCAGAAATTCCATTTCAACTTGATTTTTCTCCAAAGTTGTCGTACGTGAAAATACATGAAGATCTTTTCTTTCAAGTTCGGCTAAATCTCCAATGATTGAAAAATTATTTTCTATTAATGTGGAAAAAACCGCTTCATTTTCTGTCCCATATGGTAAACCAAAGGAAATGGGGATAGAACCCCATCGTGAAGCATTCGTGAAACCCATCAAATAATCTCTACATGCTTCGATAATCCATTGTTCTATGTTGATATCTACCCCCTCGTATCCATGACAACCAAATTCATCACCTAGCGCCAAACGTTCCGGACCAATAATATTCCAAAGCCAATTATCTTCATCCCATTCTGCAGTAGCAATAGGTGCAAGAGTCGGAATTAAAAATATCACTAGAAGGATTACACCCACTCTCCTCTCAGCCACATACAATGGTTGGATAATGAATTGATGAACCCTCCCCTTAGTCGGGAAACTATCAAGTCTAAAACTCATCAGGACAAACTCGTGAATGGCTTATCTGAGGCGAGTTTGAATTCAATTTCATCAAGAGTTCAATTGCACGGCACGGGTGATAATTTCCGGACACCGTTCATGTATCGTTTTCTTCTTTTTATTCTGCCACCAATTTTCCGAACATTTACGAATATCAGATTTGTTGGTTTGGAAAACATCCCAACGGATGGTGCAGCAATATTTATTGGAAATCATACATCACACATCGACCCGTTTGTCAAAATTATGGCAGGTATGAGACCTATGCATTATTTGGCCAAAGAAGAACACTTTGAGAAACAGAATACAAGAATATTGATGGAAAGTACTGGACAAATTGAAACATTAAGAAAACAAGGTGGGACTGAAGCGCTATCAAGGGCTGTTGATGTATTATCCGCAGATATTCCAATGGCAATTTTTCCCGAAGGCACACGCTCGCGACGAAAACAGGCACCGTTTCTTGCTAGAGGCAAAACCGGTGCAGCACGGTTAGCAGCGAAATTTCCAAACATACCTGTTGTCCCCATGGCTATTATAGGAGCAAGAAATTTTATGTCACCAGGAGATAAAATATTCAATCCTTTGAAGAAGGTAACAGTTAATGTAGGTCAACCAATTTCTTTTGGTGATTGGATCAGTCACTCAGAAGGTGGTTCTCTTGATGATGAAGATATACGGAACATATTGGAATTAGATGACCATGGCCAACGATCGATTATGAAGAGTTTATACCGAGAGTTCACAGATCAAATCATAGAGAGTTTGAGAAGATTAGGTGCACCTTGAGTGATATCTCGAGAGCATTGTTGAAAGACTCCCGCTGATGAGCGATTGTAGATAACATGGAAGAGTACCTCAATTTCTTACGCCATATTCTTAAAAATGGTGAAGATAAAGGTGACAGAACCGGAACCGGAACTACCTCTTTATTTGGTTATCAAATGCGTTTTAATTTTGAGGAAGGGTTTCCTGCAATAACAACAAAAAAAATACATTGGCCTAGTGTTATCCATGAATTATTATGGTTTATCTCCGGTGAAACAAATATCGAATACCTGCAACAAAATAATATCAGAATATGGAATGAATGGGCTGATGAAAATGGAGATTTAGGGCCAGTATATGGCAAACAATGGAGGAATTGGGAGGGAGAAGATGGAAAAATAATCGATCAGCTTGAAAATGCCATTGAATTAATCAAAACAAATCCAAATTCAAGGAGAATTATCATTTCAGCATGGAATGTTGGAGAATTAGATAAAATGGCATTGATGCCTTGCCATGCTTTTTTCCAATTCTATGTAAATAATGGAAAATTATCATGTCAATTATACCAAAGAAGCGCAGATGCTTTTCTCGGTGTACCATTCAATATCTCGTCATACAGTTTGTTATTGCTGATGATTGCTCAATTATGTGATTTAGAACCTGGCGAATTTATCTGGACTGGGGGAGATTGCCATCTATACAGCAACCACCTCGAACAAACTAGACTTCAAATTGAGCGAATACCACTAGAACTGCCAATTGTCAAATTGAATTCAGAAATTAAATCTATTGATGATTTTACAGCAGAAGATATTGAAATTATTGATTATGAACATCACCCACACATCAAAGCACCAATTTCCATATGAGGAATCAAAATGAAAATTTCCATGATTGTTGCGATGGATGAACAAGGATATATTGGTCGCGGAAATGATTTACCATGGAAAATATATTCAGACATGACTCGATTCAAACAATTAACCGTAGGTGATGGTTCGAATGCAGTCATAATGGGAAGAAGAACTTGGGAATCATTACCAAATTCCTTCAGGCCACTTCCCGATAGAACTAACATCGTAATGTCGAGATCTACAAATTGGTCAGATGATGGAACAGAAAATGCGCTATATCCAGGGCGGGCAATCGAAATTGCATACGCCCAAGGCTGTGATGAATGCTGGGTTATCGGTGGAGCACAAATCTATGCAATGTTTCTTGAATTAATTGATGAAATTCATGTTACAACCGTACACACATCAGACAGTGGAGATGTACTATTCCCTGATTGGGATCGTTCTAATTGGTATGAAGAAATTATCGAGAAAGTCGATTCTGACGAACGAAATGAATTTGAAACTACTTATTCAATATGGAAAAAAAAGTAATTTTATTCTCCGGAATATTCTGTAACACGAATGCCTAAGTTTCCTCTCCGGGATTTACGTTGCATTATTATAGCCATTTTCTTGTGAAATTCAGATTCAAGGTCAATTTTCATTGCAAGTGAATGGCCGAGAATCAATATTAGTAAATCAGCGAGTTCCTCTGCTGCTTCTTCATCCGGTTTGCCTTTGGTTATTGCAGCAGCAAATTCCCCTAATTCCTCGACTGTCAAGGCGATTCGATATCCCATATTGTGACCGTTGTTTTCGCTACTTTCAAAATCATGCTTGTCATGGAATTCAGCTACCTTTCTCATCATCGAATTCCATGACCCTTTTCTGTAATAATTTTCTTCAAGATTCATCCATTCATCTACACTCAATAGTTGTGCCATAAATGGCCGGAGTATTACTTACGCTTCAACGTAAGCGCTGGTATGAGTTGGAATCAAAACCACTGCTCGGCAATATCAGAATTAATCCAGCGAGACTAGAAATCATGAATCCGGATAAAGTGATGAGGAAAATTAGTAGATTGAACTCTTTCGCTGAAAGTAATTCTTCACATAATTCTGGATCAATAGAACCTGTCGTTTGCATCATCATTCTAGTTTGAACATCACAGTTTTGTTTATACTCAACTTCAGATTTATCCCATTTATCAAGAACTGACATCGTCGTGGGTAATAGAATCAATGCTAAGGTTACTAAAACAAAACCGCTTTTATATCTCATAGAAATCACTCAATATAATTGAATAAGAGAATCTAAACATTTAGAGATTCGTGATCTCAATGTGCCTGCAATGGCATCTACGGAATGATGATCAATTGGAGCAATAGGATCACCCGGTTCTCTTCCAGCAGCCCAATTAGATGAGCAACAAAGAGCTAAGTGGGGAATACCAGTTTCACAAACAAGCCTTTGTTCGGGGCCTAAAGTCATACCGACCACATCGGCCCCAAGCTTTTCTAGAGCATCAATCTCGACAGCAGTTTCAAATTGAGGTCCAACACACTGCGCGACGATCAAATTCTTGATAACGACACCCTCTTGTGTTGAAAGAGCCTTAGTTGCTATTGAAATTGCTTTTTCATCAAAGGGGGATGTTCTGTCAAAATGTGAATCATCGTCATGAAATGACCATGGACGTATTGAAAGATCGAGAACATCTCCCGCGATTCCAATATTTCCGGGAGGTAATTCATCATTCATTGAACCAACCGAATTGATTGAAATTATCAATTTCGGATCAGTACTCGCGGCAGCATGAACATTAGCTCGATGTTCAATTTCGTGAGGAGCGGTTCTTGAGCCTTTGAGTGAGTGATGGCGATCTATAATCACTATTTCACCATGATTAGTTTTGACAAGGTTAAGTGGAACATCGCCCCATTCAGATGATGCCCTGATGTAAGTTACTACGTTTTTTCCAGATAATATGAAGTCATCTGCAAGTGAACTCATCCCGGTTCCGCATAATACCGCGATGCGCGTCATAACCGACCCTCGTTGATTTCATTCAAAGGGCTTGTCGCCACATAGAGATTATTCATTTAGTCTATCGATGAGGTCTGATTTCTTTCCAGAAACCGGTTTTCCTTGAGATTTAAGCAATTCTTTGAGTTCAGTAACCTTCATCGAGGAATAGTCTATTGATTCAGATTCATCTTCAAGTTCAGGTTCTTCTTTAAGTTCAGATTCTACGGAATCATCAACGATTTCATCACTAATGTCATCGGCATCTTCGTCCGCTTCATCTACATTTTCTTCAGTGCCTGAAGCATCTCTAATCTTAGCCTCTTCTGCATCTGCAGATTCTTGAGCATGAATCTCATCCAGTGTTGGTCCATCCTCGACAAGAACACCAGATTGGAGAAGTTGAGTCCTACGAATAATAACTGTACGAACAGGTTGAATTTTAGATACTGATTCTTCAATTGTATTTTCGATTGAGCCATCTAACACTGCTTTTTGCAATGCGAGCCAGGTCATTGAAGCACCAGTAGTTAGAATCGCATCTCTTGCTATTGTCCTCATCTCTTGCTTCTGGCTTGATTTAGCACGACCTCTAGTGATGATTAGAGGCTTGAATCGAACATAATATCCATCTTCAGTAACAACATCTACTGTATCATCTATTTTTCCACGATCTCGGCGAACTTGTCGGCGAATATGATCCTTCAAATGCTCATGACCGACAAATTCGGTCAATGCATCACCAGATACGACATCAATAACTCGAAATTGAATTTTTACATGCATCTTAGAAAAGTCGCCGTCTAGTTCATTTTGCATAATTTCATAACTACGGCCAATCAAAAATTCGTTATCTTCAGCGAGTGTTTCGCCAATAACTCTGAACGACCATGGATTACGAGGTGCTCTGATGGTGAACCAGCGTTTTGCCTTCCACTTATCTTTCTGTTTACGTGCCGCTACTCTTGCTGATGCTCCTTTTGCCATTTCCAACGACTCCGTATCTTTCGGGGGCTACCCCGTATGCGAGCCGAGCGAACTACATTCAGTATATGAACGAGACGATGATAATGAGGATGGAAATTCCCTTGACAGCGGCGCATTCAAGGGCAGAGTGTGTTCGCGTTTAACTATGAGTTTGCATAACGCTTCTTGGAGAGTCAATGCAAGCGCCATAGATGATTTAGAATTATTAGAAACAACTATTGTCTGGTTAGCGGGAAACAATTCCGAATTTTCCATCAAAAAGGACAAATCTTGGCATGGTTCCCCTCATCACACGCTCGTCGCAACAGTAGATAAGCGTCGACCATCGATAGAATCATTGGCGAGACTTGGCAACAATACCTTGCAAGAAATCCTCGATGGAGATATTTCTCAAAGAATTGATGAAGAAAAAACACTCCATATTCGATTGCGACTTGATAAACTGGTAAATTCGGAAGCTGTTCTTGTTGAAAACAAATTCAAAGGTGCCTCGGTAAAAGGTAAATTCAAAATTGAATCATACCCGGGCGACAATCCTGAAATAATAGTTACCGAATTAATCAATAAAATTGTTAATTCATAATAATTCGGAAATATCAAAAAGCAAGATTTGATATGTAGTTGGCATAACCATAGGATGAGGATTAAGATGACCCACGTAGTTACCGATGCATGTGTGAATCATAAGTACCAAGATTGTGTCGCAGTTTGCCCTGTTGAAGCATTTAAAGAAGCCGAAAATTATCTCGTTATCGATCCAGATGAATGTATTGATTGTGCTGCTTGTATACCCGAATGTCCAGTAGGAGCGATTTATGCAGATACCGACTTACCTGATGATCAGGAATCTTGGCTGGATAAAAATGAAAATGAAGCAATCGAACTTCCTATTGCTGAAGGTGACTCTCCGGTATTAGCAGATTTGTAGTATTCATCGCACCTAAAGAATTCGCTGAACATAGGTTATTGAACTATTGAAAGTGCGGTATACATGATGGCAAATCCACTCGACTTCCAACAAATGAGACACGGTACTGCTTTGCTTAAGCGAGGATTTGCAAAAATGCAAGAAGGAGGCGTCATCATGGACGTCGTAAACCCTGAAGAAGCGCATATCGCGGAAGATGCGGGTGCAGTTTCAGTAATGGCATTGGAACGTGTACCTGCTGATATTCGAGCAGATGGGGGGGTCGCTCGAATGAGCCATCCAGATATGATTAGAGAAATTATCGAAACCACGAGCATTCCTGTCATGGCCAAGGCACGGATTGGTCATTCAGATGAAGCAAAAGTATTGGAAGCCCTAGGAGTCGACATGGTGGATGAATCTGAAGTATTGACTCCTGCTGATCCATTCTATCATATTCCCAAAAATGACTTTTCTATTCCATTCGTCTGTGGCTGTACAAATTTAGGAGAAGCGATCAGAAGAGTTGCAGAAGGAGCTGCTATGATCCGAACAAAAGGAGAAGCTGGTACCGGAAATGTAGTCAGTGCAATTCAACATGCAAGAGTAGTTGCTGAAGAAATTAATCTTGCACAAACAACTGATGCATCAGGAAGGGAAAAAATGATTAATCAAATAATGAAAGGTTTCTCCCAAAGATTAGAATCTGCTTCAGAATTCGGTTTTACTGTGAAAAATACTCCTTTTGGTTCAATGGATGATTTACGAAATGAAGCCTCATTAATCCTTGAAGAAGTAGCATCTATTGGAAGGTTACCAGTCGTTACATTCTCGGCTGGAGGAATAGCCACTCCAGCTGATGCTGCACTATTAATGAATCAAGGAATGGATGGCATATTTGTAGGATCTGGCATTTTTAAATCATCCAATCCAGTAGTAACTGCGGAAGCAATAGTATTGGCAACTCATCATTATGAAGATGCGACTGTTGTCGCCGAAGCTTCGGCAATGATGGGAGATGCTATGCCTGGTTTAGAAATTGAAAGCTTAGATGTTCGTTTTGAAGAACGTGGATTGTAAGACTATTTTTTCCCTCGAGCGGTGCCAAATTTTCTTCCACGCTTTTTATTGAGACCACCATCTTTTGATACAGTTAATTGTTCGTCTGACTCTCTTATTCCACCAATAATCAATGAACCGCTATTCAATAATTGTTCAGTAAGAGAATCGGCCATGTCCTCATCTTGATCTGGAGTCCTCAATGCATCTTTAACAGAAAGATTATGATCCCGGATAACTCTTTCACGCTCCTCATTCGCCGCTTTAATCTCATCTCGAATTTCATTACATTGGTCAATTATTTCTTTCATGTTTTCATGGACTTCGTTTGCAGCTTCCCGAGAAGTGATATAGGCTGCATGTAGGCGATCACCCTCTGCTCTCAAAAAATCCCTCTCTTCCAAAATTGGCTTAACATCTTCCCAAATTCCATCTGCTTGCTTGTGGCAATCAATCATAGCCTGATGCTCTGAATCCGCCTCCGACTTCAAAATAATTATGGAACCATCCATATCATTGAGGTCAATCTTGATAATTTCAAATTCAGCCACGGCTGGTAATAATTCATTTCTTCGAGAAATCAAAGATTTTAGTTTTTTTAACAATTTATTTTCGGACTCTAGAGTTAAGCGACCATCGGTCATTATTGTATTTTCAATACGATCGATTTCACTAACCGTTTCAGTCAATTGAAGTACGATGGATTTAGAATTCTTTTCATCAGAACGACGACCTTTCTTTTGGTTGATTAATTCTCGAATCTGGTTTTGAATCTCATCCCTCTTTGCTTTGTGAACTTTCGCTTGATCCCTAATGGTTTTTTGCTCATCTAACCGAGCCTTAATTGATTCACGCAATTCTTTTCCTTGTTCCTGAATTGCATTCCGAGAATCTGCAGCTCGTCGAGCATCTTCATTGTGACCATTGCGCTGATCACGCATACGGCGCATGCGTGTTTCCATAGCATGTAGACGAGTTCTCAAATCGTCATCGGGCTTCTCAACATCTTCAGGCACAACTCGCCGAGAAGGGATCCCTTCTTCAATGAAACTACTTGAATCAGAGCCCAATTAGTGAAGTGAAAAATGGTAATATCGGTGAAAGAACAACAATGGCTGCACCTGCTAAAAATAAGCCACCAACTGTCAGTCGTAGCCTAGTAAACATGTCCGGCCGATTTTGTACTGTTAATACTCGGCCAGAGATTAAATTCCCATAAATGTCTTCAAGACGTACAGAGACTGTTGCTTCTCCAGTATGGGCTGGCAAAAGACTCTGCCAAATTATATCTGTGGATTTTAGCGCATCTGGTAGTTGTTGAATGATCGAAAGGTTGCTTTTTCCGATTTTTGAAGGTTCGTACGGATCAATCCGAAGGTTGTAAACACATTCATTAGGACGGAAATCAGGAGTTTGAACTCGTAGAATTAAATCGACAGAAGAGTCTCCTTGATTTAGAATGAAAGCGAACAAATTTGCTCGGCCAACAACTAAATTTTCCATGTCAACATCAAACCAAATATTTCTCGAATGCCCCTTTTCTAAATGCATTCTCATTCGGTCATGCAATCTAAAAAAAGACGCGCAACGGTTTCTAGCACGTATCAATAATCTATCCCACGTCTCTTCACCTAATTCTGGGTGATTGAATAATTCATCAATAATTTGAATCGGCATTAATAATTCCAATGAACTCCTAAATTCATTTTCGTTCATCAATCCCGCTCTCCGAATATGCAATAAATGTAACAAACCTTCTTGTAAATTTGTCATACTTCTACCGTCATCAATATTTTTCTGAACAAGCCGGAGATAATCAGAAATTTTCACTGCAAGGAGTGGATCTACATGCGCTCTAATTACATCACTAAATGGCCGACGCAAAAGAGCAGGGTGAACTGGGGGGGAGAATGCATCGAGCATCCCCCAAGGTTCTGATGCGTTGAATCGGGAACGATTAGATACCATATGAACACCATGACCCGACAACAACGCCCCCGTTGAAAGTGCCAAGAGAATAGGTATCCCCCTTGTAAAATCAGAAAATTGTAAACTGAGCAGTAGGAATATTCCGGACAAAAACATCAGAAGAGTTGTAGCTCCAACCTGGCGAATTGATCCTTCAATAGTTTCTTTCATCTCTGCATATCCATGAGCACTTTTGAAAGTAAATCCAGATGTAGTCAATCGCTCTGATTGAAGATGAAATATTTTTCTTGTGAGAATTAATAGCCTAAATAATACGATTAATAATCCAATATCTGCAACCAAAATAAAAAGAGCTAAGATGTAAAATCCACGATTTACATTAACCTCTCCAATCAACGGTTGAGCATTTTCCACCCACCAATTTGGTGCTGAATTAGTGAATGATTGTGCAAGCCCAAATAGTAATATCACCAGCATTGGCAAAACGGAAACAAATCTTGTTCCTCGACTAATAAAAAGTCGATCAATACGAACTAATATGGACTCATATGATTGATATTTAGTTATCATGTCAGATTTGTGTGGGTATCTATGAATTGGATCATCTCTATTCACGGTAGAATCTAAAATAGGTGCTGAAGGAGGGGGGGTTTCTTTTGAGTTGTTATTTTCGTTCAAAATGTCATTGAATTCTTTCATTATTTCACCTCAAATTATTCGAGCAAGGATACGGAAACCTATTTTCTCTGAAAATTGAAAAGTTTTTTCTCCAATAAAATATTCATTATTTGAATGAATTATTTTTTGACCTATTTCTATACCTAAATCATTAATGGTTCGATTTTCAACACCACTAAGCAAAATTACCTCAATTATCGCAGAAGTATCAGGCGGTAATGTTTGGATGGGAATAAGCATACCGCTACCCACAATTGTGGGTTGTCGATTGATTAAAGGAATTTTTTCACCGTCTAAACGAAGTTCGGGGAAGCCCAACAATTCTTCTAATCGTGATTCCAATTCATCATTTACTACGTGTTCCATCTTACAGGACATCTCGTCAATATCTCCTTGAAAACCAATAATATCTCGCAATAATATTTGTAGAAGAGATTCTCGACGTTTGATTTTTGCAGCATGATGGAATCCTTCAGAAGTTAATCTCGAACCACGGTATGGAATGTGCGTGACAAGTCCCCTCCTGGCAAGACGTTGTATCATTTCAGTTGTCGACGCAGGGCTGACGTTCATCATCTCCGCTAATTGAGTTGTCTTGACTATTTCATCAGGTTGTTCGAAGTGTGCTTCAAAAATCCGTTTGAGATACATCTCTTCGTATTCACTTAATTCACTCATTCAAATCACCCAATCTCTGAAATAAATTCTGAACGGCAGGCAGGACATCGAGATCTAATCGGGCGTTTAGCAATTGGAACACGTAATACTTGGTCACATGTTGGACAGGATAGGAGATCATCCATTGATTGAGAAGTGAGATTCTGTTCTGGTTCAAAATTATTCGACAATTGATTCTCTAAGTTTACTGAATCATTCAAAACCTTCGTTTGGAAATTATTAACGGAAAATTGTTGAGTACACGCTGGACATTTTACATCACCTTCATGAGTTGATGGAATGTTCAACCTCTGATTACAACCAGGGCATTGAATTTCTTTTTTAGAATCAATTTGGTTTCGTCGTGAAATTCTAGTTTCCGATAAGCGTTTTGATTTAGCATCAGTTGTAGAAGGAGTTCGTTGAGAAACTGCTCGATAAACAACAGCACTAGCCATTACCAGAGACAAACCCGATAATGCTCCAAAAACAGCAGCAGCCATATTGAATGGTAGAACTATACCTGTATCGATTTTTTCTTCAGCGATAATAGATATTTGCTCCGAAGTCACTAAACCTTCCATCAGCCAAATTATTTCTATATCGACGGTTTGAGAATAGCTCCACGAAGGAATTGACAGTGAACTAGAAAATGAACCACCTGGTCCTACCGGCGAAACATTTTGTTCAGCGAGGATTAAGTTATCTGCGACATTTACTATTCGAATAATTCCAATTTGTGAAGATTCGGTGCCAGAATTATTTAACCAATAATTAATTGAAATGGGTTCTGATAATTTGGCTTGAGATGGAATAATATCTCCTATTTCAACGGTTGTTAATATAGCAGGGGGGTGCAATTCAAGAATTAAAATTGCATCGCCATCAGATGCAAACCATCCATTTGCCGAACCAATTATCTGTAACCGATCCCCATCAGGGTGACCTAGAATTACTGAAATCATCCTTATTCCAGGAGACATTTCAAGGTTTAATGACTGGATTTCAGTGTATTCATTATTGTTTTTTAATTGAATTGAAACATCAATCTCTCTTTCTTTTCCATCACCCATCAACAACTCAAAATTAATAATCAATCCATCATCATTAGTCCAATCCATGTCCACTAATTGGATAGAAATTTGTTGTGCTTCTAAAATCACTAGATCCATGGTTCCATTCAAGTTGACTGAAACTCCACCTGTTGGTGAAATTATTCTCCAATCAATAGACTGTTGTCCATCTTGTCCAATCAAAAATGTAGTAATCACCTCCCTGCTTGAACCTGGAATAATATATACCGAATCGCCAATTGAGATAATATTTCCATCCGGTTTGTAAAGACCCAATTCAACTTCACCACCATATTCACCATTATTATGAACAAGAATAGATGCAACTAACTCATCTCCGACATGTGCGGGTTGACCGATGATAGCAACATCAGGAGTTCCTGCTGCAGTGAAATTGATGGGGTTAGGGCCAATTCTCAACTCAAGTATTTCAAACACGTCTGAATTAATAAGTTCAAGTTTACACAAAAGGTTTCCTTCGTACACCGGTCCAAATTGAATCTCGATTATAGAATAATCATCTTCATTCAATATTCCACTATTACCACCGTACCATTGGCCATTAAATCCAAAACTGAATTGCCAAGACTCATTCCCAACTGAAATCTGAGATAGTTCGATACTCAATCGAACAATATCTCCAGAAGAAATTGTAGAGTTTTCATTATCTAACCCTGTCGAACCGTCTACAATCCTTACATCCCAAAGAGATGATTCTTCTATAGAATAATTACCGACCTCTGCATGGGTCTCAGTAACAAAAATTAATATTATCAACAATACTATTGATGAACGAGAGATAGAAGTCAAACTCTCACCGATACTCATCAATACTCGTCGAATCAATTGTCCGTATCAATGAAACCCATGTTCTAAGTCACATAGTGACCTTTATGCACACCATCCAAGTGCCCCGAATCCAATGGATACCGATGCACTGCTGTCTGTCTCTCCCACAGATATGGCGAAAGCCTTACTTGCCCGTCGGCAGATGTTGAAAGAGCAATTACCGACAGTAATTCGAACACTAGAAGCAGAGGAACAATCGTTGGCTCCAAAGGTCGAGCGGGTAGTGAATTCACACCGTGTATCGAATACTAAAGTAAGTGAATTAAAATCAATTAGGAATGAATCTCAAATCAAGGCAGGAAAGTCACTTAAACAAGTAAAACTCTCACATGAAAAATTGCTTTCATCGGGTGGAATGATAAATTTAGATCCTATGTGGGTTAAGGAAAAATTACTCGAAGAACTTGAAGAAATAGAAGAAAAAATCCAAACATCTGCACTCGATCACAAAGCTGAAGGAAAACTCATCGACCGCAGAAAAAAATTGGTTGAAAAGAATGAAAATTGGTTAAAAGAACGTAGAGATTCGAACCCCGAGATGGCAATATACATCGAAGCAAGGAAAAAAATGAGTGAATATTACCGGGAAGCAGACAAAACTCACCAGAACATGTTAGCCATGGTAAAAAAGGCTCAACCGCTTCATGAAAAACAGTTATTATTGAAAAATGAACTGCTTGAGATACGCAGGCAACTCGACCGAGCAAAGGAATTAATGGCTCAATCTGAACGTACTATTTCATACTGGGAAAGAAGATTGAATGATGGATTTGGCGAGTTAAATACCGGTTTCTCTGATTTATTAATTGCACAACAAAAGGTAGTCTCTGGTGGAAATTCTAGTTTCGCCAGAAAAAAACAGAAGAAGAACAAGAAACCCTCCCTAGGAAAAAGCGACTCCATTAAAAAATCACCTAAAAAAATTGAAGATAGTTCAAATGGAGGTGAAGAAGAGTGAGTAGCGAAACAAAAGATGGGATGTTTTCGGACCTTGAAGAATTATCACATACTGAAGTGAAACAACTGGTCAAGGATGCTGATATTCAAGTTCGGTCCCTTGAACAAGAGCATCAAGATATTCGAGATGAACGAAAAAATCAAATTACTCTTGTAAAATCAATGCGCCTAGCAGTTGGAGATATGGAAGAGGGAAATCTGGAGCGGAAGAAATTGCTTCAACGATTTCATTCTGCAAGGAAATCTTTAGAAATTGCGCGAAATCAAAGAGATGCTGTAAATAGAGCAGTTCCCCCTCCGGTTAATATTCTAGAAGAATGGTTGGGAGAAACTCATCAAAGGTTAGTTACGATAAACAATGATTTGACATCAGTTCCAACGTTAAATCGGGAAATTGAGATGTTCAAACGGTTCTTCGAAATACAGGCATCAGTTGTAAGGAAATATGATTCAGAAAAATATCATTCTGAATATGTAAAACATATTGAATCTATAAGGGAAATAACTTCAGAATTGGATAAAACTAGAAAACCTAAACCTTCAAAATCAGAGCAATCAGATGTAGAAACGGAAAACAATGTATCTCATTCAGAACTCAGAAAATTAAGTAAACGAATTTCTAATATTGATAAAAAATTAGACTCACTTTACTCAGAGATAAAAGAACAAAAGAAGGAACTTAAACGGCTTCGGTCGTATGTAAATATCACAAGAGGGAGAGGGAAACCGATTAAAATTGCAGAAGTAAAAAGTCGTGCGCAGAGTGGCGGGTCACTGAATGCTGCTGAACTTGGAGCCCTCCTTAATTCAGGAGGATTAACTGAATTAACAAGCGAGGATTCTTCAAAGACATTAAAATCTAAACTAAATAAATCCAATTCAAAACACCCAAGAAAAAAAATTGGAGTTGCCCGCCGAGGAGCTAGGAGAGGGACTCTAGCTACACGCAGAGATGACTAAACGCTAGGACGAAAACGCCGCACTGCTACTATGGTATTATATGCAACATGAATGCGCCGAGAATACAGGAGAGGAGTGTTTGATGGATTACGCAGAAGTTCGAAGCACCCTTATTCCGAAGAATGAATCATTAGATGAAAAATTAAATTTATTCAGAAGCGATAGAGACGAATGGAATTCCAGAGTGAAGAAATATTTGATTGAAAGAAACGATATTAATCGACAAGTGAAGGAATTAATTTCAGAAGTCCAAAAGCAGAAACTGGTTAGAGACGAAGCAAATTCTAGCGTTAAAGAATTAAAAATCATAAGGGCAGAACATTCTGAGAAACTTAAAGCATTACGCGCAGAATTAAAAGAAAAAAAACCTGATGAAAAAGAAAAGTTCGAATCTAAGAAGGAACAGAAAAGATCTGAAAGACAGATTAGTACTGACATTGAGAGGTTAGATAACAAATATCAAAGAGGAGCTTTTCAGGATAACGAAAAGAAATTCGAACGTAGTATGAAAAAATTATATCAAGAATTAAAAGCTGTCAAAGCTATTAAAATGTTGAACAAATTCGCAGGATTAGAAGCAGACATTCGTGCTGCTTCTTCACTGCAAGAAAATTCCCATAAGACCGTTGAAAAAGCTGTCGGTACGGCTCAAGAAGCTCATGATCTAATGATCGAGTTATCCGAAGAGGTAGATCGTTTGAGAGAAATAGCAAATACTGCCCAGGAAGGAGTAATTCGCTCAAAAAGAGAGGCCGATTCATTGCATAGGAAATATATTGTATCACTTCGAAGTATTCATTCAATTCAAGATTTGTTAAAGGCAATGAACACGCAAGAACGTGAGAGTGAAGAAGATGGGAACGAAAAGTTAGAGATCAATGATTTGATGACTAGATTGATGGCGGGTGACACACTTTCCACTGAAGAATTGATGGCTTTACAACGAAATTGATCACTTATTATCGTATAATTTTCCATTCCGGCCATGTAGGATTTGTTCATCTCCGCCTTCAAATTGTAAATTCCAGCCAGGAATTAGTAAGATAGAGCTAGACATTGAAATTGTATCTAAATCTGCTCTCCACCATTCGAGTAACATACTTTTTACTTTGGATGATGATTCAGAACCTTTCTGAATCCTTCTTGTATCTAGTAAAGGTTTGAGATTTTTAAATAATTTTTCATTAGATAACCAAGAATTACTAGATTTTATTTTCCTTAAATTTAGATATGATTCAAGAACCTCGTCATTAGAAAACTCACCAGTTGATTCGGACCAAGGGTCTTCGATTATTTGCCAATTCTTGGATTCCATTTCCCCACTAGGGCCAACTAAACTTCCAGAGATGCTCCATAATTTACATTCCAAAACAATTGGAATGGTATTCACGGTTGCCCAACCTCTGTTATCAAGCCAAGATTCTAAATCTACAATTGGGCGCAGAAAAATAGTCTCAACGTCTTGATTATAGATTGATTTAAAATAATTCTGAGTAGTCACATCATCTGTTTTTGTATTAAGAATTGACTCTATATCGCCATTCAATACCGCTTTACCAATCCACGAAGAAAACAGAGGGGAATCCCAAAATTGAATGTTATCTAATTTAGACAAAAGCAGTTCCGATTGAGATGTCAAATTTCGTTCACTAAGGAACCAATGATTTCCTTGGGGAGCATCCACTAACCATCTCTCGATTTCATTCACATCAATGGGCAAAATCCCCTTTGGGATATACCAAACAAATATTTTATAATCTTCAGAGAAATGAACTTCGGGTAATGCAAAGATTGAGCCAATGCACTTAAAATCAAAAGGAGTGAAATTCATTTCCTCCGAATTAAGGATGTCACCCCGTGAAGCGAACAGTGCTCGCACGGTCTCTTCCATAGTATGGCATCGCTACCGTTGCTATCAAACAAGCGTTGAAATCAATAAAGAACAGTATTATTCAAGATAGAATAAACAATTCCGATTCAAACATTAGTTGACAAATCAAGTAATTCACTCTGCCCAGGATCGACAACACAGATTGTACTCACAGGGAACGGTTTGGCACAGGCAGCACCTAGTTGTCGGTTGACCATCGTGACCTGATGAATTATTACATCAGGATGATTGGTTCGCAAATCACTAATATAATTTATTGGACAGTTTGCTGCGACTAAGATTAGTCTTGCATCACCATTTGAACATGCACCCTTTGCTTGGCGTTGACCAAAAAGAAGATTGCCAGTTTTAATTCCTTGTTTTAATTGACGTGATATATCCATTCAAAATCCCCCTCATGCATCCTCTGGGATGTAATAAAGATCAACACTGCCAGTGCCGAGAGCGACTGGTTGACCAACGATGATGTTTTCTGTAACACCACGGAGCTTATCTCTCTCACCGATAATACCTGCCCTAAGCAAGTGTGTGACTGTTACTTCGAAAGCCGAACGAGCTAGAATACTGTGTTTAGTACCACTAACTCCATGACGTCCAATAGCTCGTACTTCTCCTTCGCTGGTCATAACATCGGAGACCATCAATAAGTGACGAATATCTACATCTAGGCCAGCGCCTTGTAAAGTATCTAACATTTCATTGATGATCGCTTGTCGAGCAGCTTCAATCCCCAAGTAGGCATAAATCTCAGTTACATTATTTGTATAAGTTCGTGCTCGATCAACTCCAGCAAAAATACTCACCTTAGCAAGATTTGAACCGATTGTTGAGATGTAATATTCTCCAGTTTCCTTGTTAGGTCCCTGCACATTAGCTCTAATGACGTCCGGTAAACCTTTTAATCGGAGTTTTTTGATTTTTTCCTCGAGTTGAAGTAACGCGGTGTAAGTAGGTGGATCACTAGCTAAATCAGCTAGGTCATCTTCTTTGATAACACCAGGAATAATTTTTAAATTCTTAGGTTTATCTTCGTTATCTGCTTGAATATATAATCGGAGAGCACGAGATAATTTATCTCGAACTTCTGCACCATTCATCTTTTTCAAACGAAGGTTTGAAGCATTCAATGACAAGCTAATATATCGTTGAGTGATATCTACGTCAATAGAAGCGATGTCTACGGTCGTGGTTGTTTCGAGACCAGCAGCAATCTCTTGGACGAGTTTTTCATTCGTTCTCAATGGCTTCTTTTTAGCATTAAATTCTTCTAAATAAATTCTCATTGTAGGAGTCTTAGGAACCTTTCTTGCATCTACAATTTCGATAATTCTTGGTAACCCTTGTGTGACGTTGACAGTTGCAACACCAGCATAGTGGAATGTTCTCATCGTCATTTGAGTTCCCGGCTCACCAATAGATTGGGCGGTTGTAATACCAACTGCTTCGTGAGGATCTACTCTCGCCTTAGAAAGATAATACGAAGCTGATTCAATGACCTTTTTTGCTTTTGCTGGAGTCAATTTCTTGACATTCCTGGAAATTAATCCATTAACAAGATCGTTGACAATTCTAGGCGTCATAGGTACATTCATCTTTGCGGCTAAGTTTGATAGCACTTGATACATTTCTGATTCAACGTCTACATCCCTTAGGATTTGGACCATCTTTGAATCGCTATCATAGTCTTGAATCGGCAAAGATTTCTTAGCGCGAGTTCTAGAACGAGCACTTGGTTTTCTACGTACTAATGTCTTGTCAATTCTAGCAGCAGCGCGTTGGGCTGCCTTGGATGAGCCTGCCATTACTTCGAAGATTTTTGACGCTGTTCCTGAATCGGTTCCACAAATCTGAGCAATTTGAGCAGAGGTCAATACTTTTACATCATCCCATTTCTTATCGTCAGCAAGTTTGTGAGCGTATTCTTCCTCAATTCCGAGATCCATCAACTTCTTCTTTGTTGCACTCTTTACTACCATCAGTTTCCACCCCCAAGAGCATCATCTAGGACTTGATTAATTTCGAATGGTTCACCTTTACGGCTTCGAGCAGGATCGATTCTATCTTCTCCGTACTCGAATTGAATGATACGATCAGCAGTATTTCTGACAGATCTCATATCATCATTTGAAACCTTCAAATCATCCATTGCGTTAATCAACCGACGTTGCATATATCCAGATTTAGAAGTACGAACTGCAGTATCGACCAAGGATTCCCGACCAGATACGGACAACATGAAAAACTCGGTTGGTTCAAGCCCACGCTTGAACGAAGAAGATACGAAACCTTTCTCTTTAGCACCTTTAACTCCACGCTGGAAGTGAGTTAGGACACGCCCTTGATAGCCGCGTTCCAATCTCTTACCACGAACTTTTGGTTGCCCGATTGATCCTGCCATCATAGCCAAGTTATCCATCGAACCACGTGCACCGGATGTTGCCATCAGAACTGCAGAGTTATCATCTCCAAGGAATGTCTTTGCAACATTACCTGATTCACCTTTACCTGAATCGAGAATTGTCAAAATATTCTCTTCAAGTGTCTCCATAGGTGTTCGGCCAGGACGAGCTTCGTAGCGGCGACCATCTTTTCCGAATTTTAATAATTCTTCATCGACAGCATCGCTAGCGCGCTTGTTAATTGCATCAATTTCTGCTTTTGCTTCCGGAGGCAAATCTTCGTCATCAATTCCTGTTGTGAATCCCATCGAAGTACAAATTGCAATCGTCATGTTTGTCATGCGGTTGATGAATTCAGCACCAACATCTGAGCCATGAGTTTGAACCACTGCATCGAGTAATCGACCGTCTTCGGCACCGATTCCACGTTTATCGATGTCACCTGATCGACTTGTATAATCTAGATTAAATCCAGTAGGTACAATCAGACTGAGAATATCAGTACCAAGATAACCAGTGACGCCATCTCTTTCAATAGCTTCTGGTAATTCTCCATCCCATCCAACTGCTCCTAATACTTCCATCACTAATTTTTTCGGGAGGAATCTGTCACCATGTGTCAAAAGATATGCACCCGAAATGTGATCGTGTATTCCACCGATAACAGATCCACCATAACGAGGTGTGATGATGTGTTCTTGGACTCTCATTAATATCTTAGCTTCTGCACGTGCTTCCTCAGATTGAATAACGTGAAGATTCATTTCATCTCCATCAAAATCCGCATTGTATGGAGTACAATCTGCGAGGTTAAATCTGAATGTCTTACCAGCCATCACTCTGATTTCATGAACCATCATCGACATTCGATGAAGAGATGGTTGCCGATTGAATATCGTCACATCACCATCGATGAGATGACGCTCAACTACAACACCAGGTCGTGGATTTCCGTCACGGTCGAAAGTGCTTAGTCGATCTTCAACTTCAGTATGGTGGGACTCTCCATAATCATTCTCAATAGAAGGGCTTCCACAGTGAGGGCAATTAATTTCAAGATGTGCAGGGTAGAATTCATCTGGATGTGAGTGTTCCCACTTCCAACGATTGTAAATTAGAGCACGTTCATCATCTTCTGCCAGGGGCTGACCGCGTTCATCTTCACCTCTGAGGTTAGCAAGAGTTTTTTCGAGATCTACACCCCACTCTTCCTCTAATTCACCAACTGAATTTCTTCTCATTTGGCGCTTCAATTCAATACCGGGGAGGAAATTTGGAGCATGTAATACTTGGTCAAGGTCTGCACGATATCCATTGTAAGGTACGTCCTCACTATCCGTAAGACAATCGGGGTTGAGACACCGGAAACCTGCCCAAATATATTTTGTTCGATCTGTGATTCGAACACGTAATCTATCTCCACGAATGATATAGTTGACTCCAGGATGTACATCGGGACCTCGTAGAATCATCTGTCGTAATTGTTCTCTATTTCGACTTGTAATTCGAATAGGGACGGTTAATTCTTTTGCTGTCTGAACTGGAATTCCAACTTCATTGATACCAAGGTTTGGATCTGGAGAAATAACTGTACGCGCACAGAAATTAACACGCTTTCCTGAAAGGTTACTTCGGAATCTTCCTTCTTTACCCTTCAACCGTTGAGTCAAAGTCTTCAATGGACGACCAGATCGGTGTCGAGCAGGAGGGATACCTGCGGTTTGGTTATCGAAATAGGTAGTACAGTGGTACTGAAGTAATTCCCAAAGATCCTCTACAATCAATTGTGGAGCTCCAGCGTCACGATTTTCCAACTTGTGAGTTAAATCATCCTCTGATCTATCCCCACTATCCAGTGTAATTGATGGTCTAACCGTAATTGGAGGTACTGGTAACACCTTCATAATCGTCCATTCAGGGCGGCTAGAGTGGTAATCCATACCAATAAAAATCAAATGTTGGTCAGGTATTCTTTCTAACCATTCTCTAATATCACGAGCATTGAGTTTATGCTCACCCTTATTTTCTCTCTTTTCTTTGTAAGTTGAAGGTTTGTCTAGAATGATTTTACCTTGTTCTGAACCACAATGCATGCAAATAGTTCTCTTTTTGCTTGAACATTCTTTCTCAATATCCTTAATGATTTTTTTGAATTCACGTGACCCGACCCCATGTTTAATCATTACATCCTTCACACGATCACGATAGTAATCTTGCTCGGATTTCTCTGGATCTAATGGGTGAGAGTTTATTTGGCTATGCAGAAGTATTTGACTACATGAATTACATGTAGATTTCAATGACATTTTAATTAAATCAGTGAAACCAATGTGCATTACGGGAAGTTCAAGAGCAATGTGACCGAAGTGGCTTGGGCACTCTTCGTGCTTATTCCCACAAGTTTCACAACGCACTCCAGGATCTATTACACCCATTTTTGGATCCATCAATCCTTGCTTGAATGCGTGACCATCGTCACGATAAGTATCTGCAGTCTTGACCTCGACAGAGGACATCTTTCGAATCTCATTTGGATCCATTAGACTGAATTTAATTGAGTCAATCCTCTTAGGGATTTTTGCAACATCTTTAGTACTCATTTTCGGTCCTCCAACTCAAGTCTCATAGCGACCCCTAAACTCTTCATCTCGTCCAGAAGTAGCTTGAATGCATATGAAGTTTGGACCGTGTGAACATCAGCACGATCACCACAATAAGGACAAACACTAGTTCGGCGTTTCCAATCATAGTAAGCGATATGCCCACAACCAGTAGTGTTACAGACCATTAAGTTCCATCCATCAGACTCATCGAGTAATCTATCTTTGATAACCATCGATGCACCGTGTGAAATCAAACAATCACGCTCCATTTCACCAAATCTTAGTCCACCCTGGCGTGCACGTCCTTCGGTTGGTTGACGGGTAAGAATTTGTACACGTCCGCGACTTCTTGCGTGGATTTTACTACTTACTAAGTGGTGCAGTCTTTGGTAGTAAATTACACCGACAAAGATATCCGCAGGATATTCTTCACCTGTTTCACCATTAATCATTATTTCACGACCGGTATGGTTGAAGCCATTACGTAAGAGACCGGCTCTAACAGATTCTTCCTTTTCACCAGTGAATGCGGTTCCATCAACCTTTCGACCTTCCATGGAACCGACCTTTCCACCAATCATTTCTAGAACGTGAGCGACGGTCATTCGCGAAGGAATAGCGTGTGGATTGATAAGAACATCAGGCACAACACCGTCAACAGTGAAGGGAAGATTTTCTGAATCAACCAATCTACCAATGACACCTTTCTGGCCGTGGCGCGAAGCGAATTTATCTCCCAACTCAGGGATTTTATTGGTACGTAATGTGATTCTAACCAATCTTGTAGAATCAAGTGATTCAGTAACGAAGACATTGTCCACCCAACCGTATTCACCATGACGAACCATCATCGAAGATTCACGACGTTCTTGTGCTTGTAGGAAAGCTCCAGCCGCTTCCTCAAGGAAACGTGGAGGACTAGTCTTCCCAACTAATACCTTAGAATCCACCTTACCACTAGTTAGGAATTCTTCAGGAGTAGGTAAACCATCTCTTTCAAGATGCGAATAATTATCCCATGATTTCAATCCTTTAATTTCATCTAGCCCTGTGCCTGGAATTTCGATTCGTTCTTCTTGACCGCCTGGGAATCTTTTATTCTCAGCGGTATAGGTTCGAATGAAAGAGGAGCGACCTAATGATCGTTCGACAGATGCACGATTCATGATGATTGCATCCTGCATGTTATATCCATGATGACTCATGATTGCGACCACGTAATTTTGCCCTCCAGGACGACGAAGGAAACCAGTTGACTGCATTGCTCGAGTACCAACTATCGATCGTTGAGGGTAGTGTAGAATATGCGCTCTTGTATCAGGACGCAATCTGTAATTGGCACTTGGTAGTCCAAGGCTCTGTTTGACCATCGCCGTTCCACCCGTAACTCTTGGTGTTGAGTTGTGCTCTGGATATGGCACTAGAGATGCACAAACACCCAAAATTAGTTGAGGATCTACTTCTACATGAGTATAAACTAGGATTGTGTGGTTCTTCTGTTGTTTCTTAGTTAGAGTTTCAATATCAGACTGATAATAGCTAAGTGGAACACTGAAATTTTCAATTTTCTTTTCACCATTTGGGAGTTGAACTTCAACACGGAGTTTGGCCTTAGAAATTTCTGGTTTACCCAAGTTCATCCATTCAACCTTTGCAGGGTTGATTGGTCTGCCATATTTTGGTGACGCTTGAGGTATATCGAAAGGACGTGGAGCGATCAATAAATCCTCTTCTTCTTCAGCATCTACCCATTCTACAACTCCTGAAGAAACCAAATCATTGAAGATGATTTCACCAGTTCTCAGACCTTCTAAATGTTGTTTTGATAATTTTAAACTTCCATGCTCGAGAACTAGAAGTGGACGAAGAATTCGTCCACGATCGGTATTTATGAATACATCTTTGTTTTCAGTATCATGACGAATACTAACCTCATGTCGAATACGACCAGCTCGTCGGCGGGCCTTGAATTGAGCGACCAGTTTCTTTGGACGCTTGTGTAGACCGAAAATATCCCCATTGACGTGAATTCTGGAACCATCTGCCCAACCGGCAGGTGAATCATCAACACCTGCTTCCTTTAGTAGTTCTTTGACATCGTCTGAAGGCACGTCTTCAGAAACGTCGATCATTTGAGCTGCGTTCTTTACAAGACCACAATTTTGACCTTCTGGAGTCTCATTTGGACACAATCTTCCCCAATGTGTTGGATGAAGGTCACGTGCTTCGAAATGAGGTTGACTTCGAACTAATGGACTGGTAACTCGTCGCATATGTGACAGAGCGGACAAATAGGTTGTCCGATCTAATAATTGACTGACACCTGAACGACCGCCGACCCAATTACCTGTAGCGAGTGCATGCATGATTTTTGAGGTCAAGACATCAGGCCTTAGACAAGCATTAATTTTGAGATCACGCTTACGGTTGTGGTGTCTTTCTAGTTGATATTTTAGATCTCTAGCTAATTGTTGCAAACTAACTCGAAAGAGATCTTCAATTAAATCTCCAGCCAAGCGAACACGCTTATTTGCGTAGTGATCCTTATCGTTTGGATCTCGATTTGTAATCGCCATTTCGAGGACTTGACGGACAATACGTCCGAGGAAAATTGCTTTTTTCTCACGTACATCTGGACCATCTCCCAGATGAGGGAGAAGTTCTTTGTCCAACATATTCTGAATTCGAGATTCACGATACTCCTTCTGTTGCCCTGCTGCGAATTTCTTCTCGAGCCACGCAACTGCTTCGTCTTGAGTTTCGACACCATATTCTTCATTGTCTTTGACGTCGTTAAGGTTTGCAACGGTATATTTCATTGCTGCGACTGGCCCTGCGATTGCTGCGAAAATCTCTCGGTCATTTTCCATACCTAGTGCTCGCATAAGAAGAACGACTGGAATTGCGGCGGTTCCGGCACTTGGAATTTTTACCATAAGCATACCATCTCGACGCTTTTCCACGTTCAGAGGTTTTCGAACACCGTCTTTTTGAGAGAAAATCTTAGCAACTTCAGTTTCATGGGCATATTTTTTATTCTTTTCTACCGTAACTCGATTAGGTGCCAAATCTTCCATTGAGATTAGAACTCTCTCTGTTCCATTAATGATAAAATAACCGCCCGTATCCATTGGATCCTCTCCTGCTTTTTGCCTTAGAGAAACAAGATGTTCAGCATCTTCTTCAGATGTATGAGGTGAAAGTTTCCGATTCGGGTCGATGTTATCGGAATGTACATTACATCGAGCGGATTTCACCATTATAGGTAAATTTCCTATGTGAACGCTAGGTTCATCGACGACTCCGTGGGTATCTCCTGCCTCAGGAGGGATGTCATCACGATAAATTTTGAAATCCATGTAAATGGGTGAAAAATAGGTGAGCTTTCTGACACGGCATTCCATTGGAGTAGCAGGGTGTTCAGCACCATTTGCTTCTCGTATAGTAGGTTTGCCTAATCTAAGACCCTTCAATCGAACAAAAATTTCTTTGTCTAAAACGTCGAGTTTGATCGCGCCCCCGCCAGTTTCCCCGCCAGGAATCATATCTAGGGGTTCATCGGTTCCAATTCGGATATTTCTAACGATTTTTTCCATACGGCTTGCACGTGCTTCGCCACCTAGAATACAATCGTTATATGATGCAAGTTGATGGTTTACCATGCTTCGTCTTTGAAAATAACTCTCTACAATTTCCTTCATTTAATCAACCCCTCACGTATTCTCCACAATTAGTCGGAATGCAGTACTTGAACCAGCAGATCTGCTATACCTGTCCACTCGCACAACCCTGTTAGTTAACCATCCAGCAGGTAATTCATGGTTATCAATTTCTTCTGTTTCCTTTATTGATTGAATTGCAGGATCTGTAATCAAAATTTTAGGAAGTAATTCTTTGGCCAATCTACTGGTCCCATCAAAATCTAGTTGAGTCAAATTCCAAGGAGCTAATACTGATGCTTCTTCTTCGACAGGAACTAATTCGTGATGAGGAACTAAGAAGTGATTTAAGACATTAAAACGGTCAGTGCCCTGAGGGATATCTTCATCGAGAATAGCCTTTCTAGAAATTGTAATTCTACTACTTCGGCTTCGCTTACGGGATGCCATTTGTTCACGGATAATTCCCATGATGTTGTCCAAATCAGAATCACCAGATTTGAGATCAACCTTCTTTGCAACCTGTTCAACGGTCATACGCTTAATTGCGTCCATGTTTGCGTCGTCGGCAAGTTTGTGTGCGTGCTCCTCAGAGACACCCAATTCCATTAGTCGCTTTTTTGTTGAACTCTTAACTGCCAAATCATCGCCCCGGGCCAGCAAAAACCGTGAGCCTGCGGCTTAGTCAGGCGGGCCCGAGGGGATTCGAACCCCTGGCCACCGGGTTAAAAGCCCGGCGCTCTACCTGACTAAGCTACAGGCCCATAGCTGATGCTGGGCTATCGGCGGACTGAGGGGGGCTTTATGAAACTGATGGTAGAGGCATAGTTACCACTGAAGGGGGGGGGGATCCCCCCGAAGCCGAAGGGACGATCATAATTGAGGCACTGCTGACATAAAGGTTTGTGAAAAAGAGGGGGTTTTGACATGAAAAATAGAGATTCTCCAGCGGTATCATTCTCCAAAGCAGATGTAGAATCAAAAATAATAAATTTCAAAATATCTGAAACTATTTCTTATGATTTGGTGATACCAAAATCTGTTTATCCACCAAGGGAAGATACGCGACTCTTGTCCAATTCTTTGAAAATGTTAGATGGCAAGGTTGGAAATGCAATTGAAATCGGACCTGGATCTGGGATATTAACAATTCAATTAGCAAATTTAGGCTGGAAAGTAAAAGCATATGATGTAAATCCACTAGCCGCAACAGCAACCAAGCACAACGTTGCAATAGCCGGCCTGAGCAAACAAGTAGATGTTGAAGAAGGGGCATTAGGAGATTTTGAATTCGACCTCAACAGTACAGATTTATTAATTTGGAATTTACCTTATTTATCTCCGCCATCCTCTGATGAACAACACCTTGAGTGGATAGAAGAAGCCTCAATGTCAGACTTACCCGGTAGCGGTTGGTCGGGAGAATTGATAAATTACTTGGAGAAACATATAACTAATATTAATCCCAATTTACTAATACTTTTGTTGTTTAGAACCGAACCTCAAAGTCCGAGTCTACCAGCTGATTGGGCGAATTCTGGCTGGTCGATAAGACAAGTGAATAGTGTCAGAATTCAAGATGAAAAATTAGATGTATATGCATTTTGGAAACCTGGTCTTGATACAAATCCACATTTAATAAATTCTTGTGAATCCACGATGGATGAGGCAAAAAAATTACCTAAACTAGGGTGGCAAAGAATTAGGGCAAAGCATCAGACTGGAGGACGAGGCAGAAGAAAATCCATCTGGAAATCTAATGATGGCGACATGATTGCAACTTGGAATATTTCTTCAGAAACATTCCAAATAATGGCACCGGGGATGATACAAACAATCGTAGGAAGTAAAATTGCTGAAATCATGGGATGTTTGATCAAATGGCCAAATGATTTAATCAATAAAAAAGGCCATAAGTTAGGTGGGATTCTAATTGAAACCGATTCCTCCTCTGCCAATATTCGAATTGGTGTAGGCATCAATAAATCTCTAGGCGAACATAATGGGAAGAAAACATCGGGTTGGCAAGAATTTCAGCCGAATTTAGAAAGCCAACGACTCTTTCGGCAAATTGATTCTGTGATATCATCAATTTTCGAAACTCATCCACTCCTACCCTACACCATTAATTTGGAGAGTGTACAACTAGAATCGTGGAAAGGGATTTCTAAATCGATGTCTCGAGGTGTCTGCACTTACACAAATAATAAGAATTCACGGATTGTATCAATCAATCAGTCGGGGGAACTTGAGTTTGAAATGAGCGGTGAAAGAATTCTATTATCTGACATCGACTCAATAAAATGGAAATATTAATTTCTATCGCTTCTTCCTCATCACTTTAATCCCTAAACGTTCCCTTACTAGAATGATTTTTCCTGAAGAAGTAATAGTCTTGAAAGTTCCATGGTGGTTTAAAATTTCTAAAGATTCACGATAATTTTTTAACGGCACTTTAATTATAGCTAATAATTCATTTTCGACATTAATAAAATCGAATAATTTTGAGTTGAAATGTTTGAGTTCTGATTCGAGTTTATTCTGACAATCCAATCGAGATAATTTCCTATCTGATACGCTCAAACCAATCCAACGATGCTTGCCTCTAGCGACTTTATTCAAACGAGCCACAATGCCCCGATGAGTTTCTCCTTAACGAATAGGTCGGTAAAAAACAGTCATAGTCCACTGACTACGGCTGTAATTCGAAGTTTGCCAATCAAACCTTCACCAACTCTTGCTCCCATTATAACTTGGCAATTCGGACTGAGATTTGATACGAATTCGTCAGTGACCTCATTCAGATGTGAGAGTGTCATGTCGGGCCCCCCCTCGACCTGGATCAAACAGCCACTAGCCCCATCTATATTCAAATCATAAAGAGGTGATTCGCGAGCAATTTGAACAACTCCTTTCGGATTTCTTGTAGTGCCGGTTCCTACAATCAACGTAGAGTTTCCCTCATGACCAACAACTGACCTTAAATCCATCAAATCAAGATTGATTTTCCCTACTCTTGCGAGAGTCGACACAAGACCCTCGACCAACTCTTCTATCCAACCTGCTCCTGATTGCCATTCCAATGCTCTCTGTTTCGCCTGCCATGCTAAGCGTTCTAGACTAATTCGAATACAAACATGAGAATTTTTATCTAATTCTTCCATAGCATCCTTTGCTAATTGCATTCTCACTGGTTGTTCAGCGAATGGAAGGCTAGCAACTGAAACTACTAAGCAATTTGTAGATTGTGCTATTTTGGCAATTTCTGATGCGACACCTGAACCAACACCCCCACCTAATCCGGTAAGTATCACAATCATCTCTGCATCCTCTAGTAACGGTCTAATCGAGTCAAGGCCGTCCCGGAGCCGGTGGGCAGCTAGTAGTGGTAATGCAGCAGCACCACGACCATCACCAGCCGCATCGAGGTGAAGACAATGAGCTTCGGCTGAACTAAGAAAAGAGTGCTCATCTGCATCGATCAGAAGCAGGTCTGCTAATCGCGGGCAACGAGAATGGGCATTTTGAGCCCAAATACAACCCAATCCACCAACGCCTGTAATCAGCAAGTCGCCCTGTTTCACAGACAAGCCAGACAAATAGAGCCGTTAATATTTCTTAATCATATGTGAGGTAACGACTGTATTTTCTTCTTTCATCTCTCGCCCAAGCATTGTCGGGTTCAATTTCGAGAACTTTTGAATAATACTCTACAGCAGATTCGAAATCAGAAAGGTGTCGGCCATACATATGAGCTAACACATTTAGTATGGGAACGCAATTTGGATCAGCCTCATTCATCTGCAATAGTAATAATTCTGCTTTTGATAAATCCATCATATCAATGAAATCTTCTGCTTGATTTAAGTTTGAAATTTGGTCTTCGCTCAGACGGTAAACATTCTTCCAAGCAGGCCCGGACATATACCCCCCCTAGATGCCCATAAGTAAGATGTTTTCCAATCGTATTATCTAAAGATAAAACTAGATTTTAAAACCTCTCAAGGAACAATCCTAACTGGAACTTTAATATCCCAAGTTCAGGTCGCTCTGAATATTCAAAAGAGGCGTATAGATGTCAAGTCAAAACCTCTCAACTCGACGCATCTTCATTCTGAGCGTTCTAGCCATATTCTTGGCCTCCACTACTCAGGCCTATCACACTGGCATCAGCGGTGATGCTGACAATAAAGGAGAAATTGCAATTGCTGGTTGCACGTGCCATTCTGGAGAGCCAGATAACTCTGTGACCGTCGTGCTAGACGGTGTTCCGTATCACTATGAAACTGGCATAGTTTACGAAATGAAAATTCAATTAATTGGCGGAGCAGAAATTGATACATCATCGCAAACAGGAGGGTTTTCAATGCTTGTCAACATCGGTTCACTATCGGCATCTGAGGGCTATGAAAACGATGTTCAAAACTGGGAAGATGACGAGAAAAGATTGACTCATTCCAACGCAGGATCAAAAACAGAAGAAAGGATTTGGCATTTCACCTGGACAGCTCCCGAGAGTGAATCGGGGGTCGTGGAATTTTGGATTAGTGGAAATACTGTAAACGGAGATTCAATTCCATCGGCCTTGGATCGATGGAATCGAGTAACTACCTCAGTATCTGAAGGAACTGATGACGGGAGGACACGCACTATTTTTTCGGGCAATGGAGAAATAACTCCTCCAGCACCAACAGACACCCACGTCAATCTACATGACATGGGTGCACCATTGAAAGCACATTGGTTAGGATTGCTAGGATTCGGAGCAGTAGTGTTAGTAATTATCTTCTGTGGATTATTCCTTAGATACGGATTATCTCATCACTCTACTGGAAGATCGAACCTACTTAAATTAAGAATAAAACATCTAAGACGGGGTGACCAAATATGAAAGAAGATATGGTTCTAAAACTTCTCCGGCAAGTAAAATCAGGAGAAGTTTCCATAGAAGATGCTCAATCTGCTTTAGAGGGAGTGAACCTTTCTGAAGAAGCGTATGAAGTCGCAGTCGATCATGGAGTATTCAATGAACCTGCGCCAGGCACAATAGTCAGAGCAAGTATTCGTCCATCTGGAGAATCGTTCTTAGTAGTCCTAATTGGGCTATGGGGGATTCTTTGGACATTGTACTGGGCAGGTTCACTGACTTACGGACTTATCCATCACTGGGATCAGCAACTTCTATCATTTTTCCTAGCCATGACCTTGTTGACAGTAATTATTCTTGGCATAGTCTATATCAGATTTGTAATGCCTGACCTGATTATAGTTAAGCATCGTAGAAATAAATTCATTCAACCAAACGACCCAGAAGGTTGGCAACAATTCGAGGTATAATTATGGCTAGACGATTCAAATTACGGCCAATTCCTGGTGAAGAATCGGACACCTCAGAACCAGATAGTATGATTGATCGAAGATCATTTCTTCGTTATTCATTCAATACTGCAGCTGGTGCAATTACAATGGCGAGCCTCGGAAGTATCGGGTTCGCATCTTTGTTAATGGGTCAAGCAGAATCATCAGGTGGTGATTCTGCCGTCAGATTCTGGGTGCCATCTGGCGCAGAAGATTCAGTTTGGTATGGAGATAGGCACTTAGATGCGATGAATTATACTTCCTTCGTTGAGGCTGCAGCTACAACAAACACAGGGATGTCAGGTGCACAAGGCGTATGGTCAGGGATGCCGGTAAGTGTCATCTATGTACCCCACGAAGAAAATAAAAATTTGGGATTGATTGAAAATAAACCTAGATTTCAATTCTTAGAAGGATACACAGCGGATGGCAAATACGTAGGATCAGGGCATGAGCTCAATGAAAAAGAAGAATTCTCGGCCCTTTCAATCCATGACAACCTAATAATTATCTTCTCAAGATGCCCTCATCTTTGTTGCATTCCAGGATGGCAATTAGTCGCTAATGATTTCACAAACGATAATTGGACATCTGGCGGTTCAGACGGAGGAGGAAATAAATTATTTTGTATTTGTCATTCGAGTAGATTTGACCCTACCGTTATCGAAAAGAACAGAAATAGAAACAGATCGACCGGTTCAGAATTCGAATTTTTTGGCGTGAAGAGATCGGGTGGACCGGCGCCAGTCGGGATGCCACTCATTCCATATGTCCTCAATGGCGATTTACTAGAAGCCCTTCCGGACTTCAAAGACTGGTATACATATTGTGACTGAGGTGAAAAAAAATGATACAATTTTGGTTCTTATGGATTTTTATCTCAATCGTTGTTGTCCTCGTGGCTCTAACATTGCGTAAGGAGCGTGAGGAAATACCGCGAACAGATATTCTGCGCGCAGTAGAAACTAGTGCCTCTAACATGGGTCTTGCAGAAAAATTATTTCTGTGGGCATTTTCTTGGCTTGATACACGATTCCGAATTCAAGATTATTGGGGCATGAGTAGAGACACCTATCACAGCATCCATCGTCAAATGCCGTTAACCCATGCTGAAAAATATAAATTACGAATTATTTGGTATTGGTATCCACTCTATTGTTTGGGTGGAATTTCGTTCTTGGCATTTATCATCCTCGTCATCACAGGGACAGTTCTCGGACTTTATTATGTCCCAGGTGGAGAAGGAGATCCAACCCCCGCTTACTCATCGATGGAATTCATCATGATTCAGCTTCCATTCGGCTATATCATTAGATCCATTCATCATTGGGCTACCCATTTCATGGTTGCATCTGTTTTCTTACACATGTGCCGCGTTTACTTCACTGGTGCATACCGTAACCCTCGTGAACTCAATTGGTTAATCGGAGTTTCATTGATGTTCTTCACAATTTTCTTTGGTTATTCAGGTTACCTCCTCCCTTGGGATAGCTTGGCATTCGGTGCTGCAACTATCGGAATTAACATGGCAAATTCTACACCTCTTATCGGAGCATGGGTTGCAAAAGCAATGTTTGCTGGAACATCCCTCTCAGGTCAAACTGTAACCCGAATGTATTTCCTCCACGTATTCATATTACCTGTTATTGTAACTACACTAATCATCGCTCATCTGTTTATCGTTTGGGTTCAAGGAATTGCGGAGCCACATTGAGGTGATTTAATGGGATTGATTGAACGATTCGGACGCATTGCTGATGTATATATCAGTGAGAGAGATCAACTTGTCACCGCAGAACATGAACGGCGACGAGTATTCACCGGCCAACCATTTTGGCCAACAGAAGTATTGAGGGACACAATTATTTTAGCTGCAATGGTAATGGTTCTTGCATTCTATTGTTGGTTAATTCCTCCTCCTTTACATAGTGCAGCAGATCCATTTGCACAGGCAGGCTTTGTGTTCCCTGATTGGTATGTTTTATTCTCGTATGGTTACTTACGTTGGGGAGAATATCTACCACAATTCATCATCCCAGCTGGGCCGATAGGTGCTTTCTTAGGAACTCCTGTAATCTCATGGAACGCAGCATGGTGGGGAGCTTTTATCACCGGATTACCAGTTGGAATTCTAACATTACCTCCATTCTTAGGAGGTCGGGAAAAGAGACCTGCTGAAGATCCATGGTTTGCGACGGCCGGGGCAGTTTACCTTGCTCATGTTTGGTTTATTTCCGTATTTTCAATTAACATATTCTTACAACTCTACTCAAAGGATTTGTCAAATTTTTGTTGGTTGAATTCTCATGGTGCTTTATTCTGTGGTAGGCAAGCACCATGGACTGCTCAAGTTTTCAATACAATACCTTGGTTATTAACCGGTGTTTTCATATTCGCAGTGATTTATTTTGTTGTCCGAAAATTTGGACTAAATTCAATGGGTGCAAGGTTAACACCGGCGCTAGGAAAGCAAATTGCAGTCGGATCCGCAGTTGCAGCTGTCCTAATTTGCATAGTAACATGGCCTATTTACGAAAGTGGTTTCTGGGATTACGGAGGATTAGGAGCCATGGAGGATATCGAAGAACTCGAAGAACTCCGAGGACAACCATCAGATACTCTCGTTCATGCTGAAAAAGGCAATGCTTGGAGTGATTGGGGGGACGAGTGTTTACCTTACGAAGATACAGGAAATTTAGCAATTTGGGAAAGTTTGAGCCATGGTGAAGATTTTGCTGATTATTGTGTGATTCCAGCAACACATTGGGTTAATTGGGGATTATTCCAACCAACGCGAACAACGCTTCTAGATTTCTCAGGAGTAAACGAACATACCGATACAAATAATGGGATTAATGGAGCTTCGATGGATTATTCTTATGACGGGAGTGATACAATTACAGAAATAAAATCATTCACAATTGAAAATTTTGGAATTGGCTTAGTTCCCGTAGACATTAGCTGTAACTTCCGCACGACAGTCCGCGATGCAGGCGTACATTCCCAATCCCTTACTCTAAATGATGCAACTGGAACTGAAATCTGGAGTACTAGCGATGGAATTTGTAGTTCAACCACTCTGAATCTTGATTCAGGATCATCTTATTCATTGCATTTCTCCTGTATTAGTACAGATGTTGATTCATCGGTCACAATGATTACTGGATTTTCAGCAATAGCATTCCAACCTCTTCTGCTGGCCGAAGACGGCACCGCGTTCTTGAGGTCAGAATCAGACAGTAGTCCATCAGAATTAATGACTCTATCCATCGATAATCCTACTTATCATAAAAATCCGAAAGCCTTGGATGCGAAATTAATCTATTCTCTATTCATCCCATGCTTAGGTGTTGGGGCGATGGTTTTCATGTTGATGAGATCATTGGCTAGGGGATATGAGTGGGAAATGAACAAATGCTACGGCTGCGATTTATGTGATGATGCATGCCCTGTTCGATTGTTTACTGCTGGTGATAAACTCAACATCATTTACAATACCTGGAACAATGAAGATGATGGAGTCCCCCTCTATTCTTGTTTGACGTGCAGTGCTTGTACAAATGCTTGTCCACAATTAGTCGATTACGACTCTTATATCGATATTCGACGAAATCTAATCGTAGGGGGCCCACCTGCTGCTGAAATCCCACACTCTGTCCTGCAAGCAGTTTTAGCTGCAGAAGCGGAAGAAGATGCAGATGAGTTTTTCATCTCAATAGAGGATTACCCCATTGATTCGAATGTGGGTTATTACCCGGGTTGTGTTGATTACATCGATCAAGAAATGATTTTCAGTAGTGTCAACGAAGGTAGCATGGATTTGGGTGATACTACGACTGCAGCATTCACATTGTTTGAAGAAATGGACGCAGAGGTCACCTATCTTGGTAGAGATTTCTTGAAGTGTTGTGGGCATGACCAGAAATGGCAAGGAATGACCGAAGTCTTTGAAAAATTAAAGGCGTATAATCAGAAAAAACTTGATGATAGTGGAATAGATACCCTAGTTACATCTTGTGCAGAATGTTTCCGGACTTTTGCGATGGATTACGAATTAGAAAATATGAAGGTAATGCACACTACTGAATATCTAATAGAAAATGGATTTGACATGGAATTGTCAACAGAAGAAGATATGACAGTCACATTCCACGACCCTTGCAGGCTCGGAAGGCAAATGAATATCTATGAGGAACCTAGGAATTTGATAAGGGCAGTCGATGGTGTTGAATTAGTCGAAATGGAACATACAGGAGAAGATGCTCTTTGCTGTGGCGTATCCAGCATGATGTCTTGTAACGAGGATAGTCGTGCGTTAAGAATCCAAAGATTCGATGAGGTAAAAGCAACTGGTGCAGACATTATGTTGACATCATGTCCAAAATGCGTCAGCCATTTTGAATGTCTGAAGTTTGAAGGAGACCCTTCCAATAATATCGAAATTCTTGATGTTGTTTCATTCCTTGCAAACCAAATAAATAATCGAAAATAATTTTTGGTTTTTAATTAAAGGCGAGAAATCCTGAATATATTGCAGCAATAAAGTTTAACAAAACACCTATAATAGTCATTTTTGCCATTTGAGGATTGTTATAACCCATTGCGATAAGACATAGAAAGAAACCAATTAAACCACCACATGCAAATGAAATCCAAGCAATTTCAACAGAGATAAATATCGCCATCACAAACCAAATGGAGATTGGCAATAATAATCCCAACCAAGCGGTTGAATACTTCCACCAAGGCAACTCCTCGACTGAGATTTCCATGGTTAATCCAAACATGTCCTCAACATCAAACTAACGTAACAACCATAGACTTGAGAAGAGGAAGGCTCTCGTTCTATCCAATGACCAATGTCTCAGACCTCTCTGAGCGGCGTTCAAAACAAAAAAACCGTATAAGGCAAATGTTGAACACGGTTAGAGCTGAAGAACGCCTCAACCTCAAAGGTGGTGAAGATGCAGTTGCTTGGGTAAAAGAAGAATTATGCATCGGTTGTGATCAATGCACAATCGTCTGTGATGATGAAGCAATCGAATTATACGATACCCCGTTGGCCAGCCCGATTCTCAATATCGATGTAAATCGCAAAGCGAGAGTTTTGAGAGAACCCTGTACTGGTTGCAAATTATGTGTTCTCGCTTGTCCGACAGACGCGATAATAATGATAGATAGGTGAGATATATGAGTAAAGAAACGGAAGATGAACCCCTTAGATTCGGGGCAGAATTTGGCCCAAAACGTACCGACTTAAACAAAGGAGTCTCATTATCGACGTTCAAATCACTTGTTTGGGTTTCAAATTTGGGTGGATTGATTCTGTTCGCAATTGGTTTAGAACTATTGATGGTTCAACAACAATTCTATCTGGCATTAGGCTGTTTAGTAGGTGGAGTAGTCATTGCTCTTTTCCCTTCAAACTATGAAATTGTAGGGATGGAAGGAATAGAAATTGATTCAGGGGACTCAGAAAATGAAAAGGAACCAAAAACTTAGCATGAGTCTGCAAATGCTTCCTAAATCTATGACAATGCATTAACGGTGTTTCATATGAACCAATTATTTCGTCAAACATTAAACACTCCTTTGGGGAAAATGTTTGTCGAAGCAAGCAGTTATGGATTGACACGAGTTGGTTGGGGAGAAAATGAGCATTCAGAAATGGCAAATATTCACACACAGAAAGGAGTACTTTGGCTAAACAGATATTTCGAAAAAAATGATACAGAGATGCTAGAATTTGACACAAGAAGTTTAACAATCTTCCAAAAATCTGTATTACTGAAATTAAATACTTCAAAATTTGGAAATGTAATGTCTTATAGAGAATTGGCATCAAAGGTAAATTCACCAGGAGCTAGTAGAGCAGTGGGTTCAGTGATGGCCATGAATCCTTGGCCGATTATCGTACCTTGCCATAGAGTGGTCAGATCTGATGGAATCATTGGAAATTATAGTGGAGTTGGTGGAAAAACAACAAAACAATGGCTTCTAAACCACGAGAGAATTGAGTCCTAGAGTTAATTTTCTAATTCTGCATATTCTGCAGACAACCCGAGAAGAGCTAATTCAGCAACCAAGGTATGCCAACCTGAAGCATGCAGAAGAGCCTCTTTACCACCCTCGTCCATCTCGAGTTTTGATGGGGTGATAAAACGTGTCGAGGGGGTATTCAGATTTGCAAGATCTCCTTTCTTGTTATTGGCTCTGTAGAACCAAGCATCGACATCACCACCAACTGAATACATACAAGGTTCAATGACATAATCCCCCCACTTCAAACGAGTTGGAACACCTTCTTGGATTAAAAAATCAATAACTTCTGCCCCTCCTTTCCCATAGGTTAATTTATTCATTTTTCTTTTAGATAAATTCAATAATTCATCACCAGATGAAATTTCAAGAATTCCTAATCCGTATGTTCCAGAATCGTTTTTTACAAATAATTTTGGCTTACTATCAATTCCTAATGAACGATATTTGTCCCGCAACATGTCTAGGCAATCATCAACGTCCTTAGCAAGGGCTTGACGGCAAGTTTCCTGTTCTAGACATTTATTTCCACTAACAAACCAATGTGTCCCTAAAACCCAAGGGTCAATTTCCAATAATTCTGCCACTTCATCAATAAATGGCTGAACCACTCTGAAATGATTGGATTTTTTCCGCTGAAACCACCCTAAACCCTGAGGGGGTGCAACTGGAATTTTACCTGAAGGTATTTTTCCAGCAGTAAGATCATTATTCGTGATAATCAAATCCGGTCGTTGACCATTTACCAATACTCCATCAGGACATATAGTCACTGGAGATAATGGAAGGGGGCCAGATAATGCCTCAATTTCTGCAAAGTCTGCCAATTCTACTGATCCAACTCTACACTCTCTACCTGCTGATTGTATCAGTTTTTTTATTACCAATATATTTTCAGCATAACCTGGATTACGGGTATTTGATTCAGGCCAAAGTAACACAAGTTGTGAACCGGGGTATTCGTTATCCAACCAATGACGTATAGGTCCAACAAGGCGTTGTAAATCATCTTCTTCAATATTATTAAATCCAGCAGGAAAAGCATTAATATCGACTGCGGCAACCTTCCAACCCGAATCTCTAATGTCGACAGACCCGTATAGTGGAGCTGGATATTGAGCACGTTTGTGTTCGAACCATTCGGCAAGCATTTCTCGGTTTGCTTCTAATCGTGGCCGCAATTCATTCAATAAATTCGACTTATCATACAATTAAATCACTCCAATTACTTACATCATCTAAAACATCTAACAAAGAACCACTCCGCATACCATTTTCCGAATCTGTGAAATGCATTGCATGAAAGATTCGTAAACCTATCGCCATATCTGGTTGATCCCTCAACATCGGTGCGAGATTTCCATATTCTGAAGCCCATTCTAATGCTCTCGGCTTTAATTCATTAATTAAATTTGAAATTTGTGAAGGAGCTGTAGCCGTACCAGCAGGGATTTTAGGTCGATGAATAATATTATCAGGTAAATTTGTTAGTTTAGCGGCTTCACGTAAAGCCATTTTTTCATTATCTTCCGATAAACGCCAATTCAATGGTAGTTGATGAGATGCTTTTCGATGGGCTGAGCCGAGGAAAGGTACTCGAACTTCCAATCCATAGGCCATACTATGTCGATCACCTAATCGCAATTGGAAATTTGCTAACTGACCGCGATCCATCTCAAATTGGAGGGTGGAAGTTAGATCTCTCAGATGTGTTTTTGGATCGACAATGCCATCTACCCAAGGTTGAGCCATTCCAACCGATGTTGAATCGATTGAAACTTGTCCGCCCAAATCCATGCGTTTCTGAATCAAATCCGCATGTGCAGAAATATTGCGAAATCTAGGATAACCAGCGTGTAGTTCATCTGCTCCTTGACCACACAATCCAACACGAACTTTTCGGGACATTTCTTCAAATAAAGGTTGCCAGAATAAGACAGTGATGTCTAAATCTTCCCCACTCCACACAAAAGATGGTAATCGCCGCCAAAAATCTTCTTCTTCGAGAATCTTTGTGTGATGAACTAATTCATGATTGGCAGTGACCTCTCGGGATGCCAATAAATCGGGATTTTCTTCACTACCAGCAACTGTCCAACACTCAGGAACGGGATTACCAGTAGAATCTGCAGCCTTGTGGGCGAGGGCAGCGACCAAACTTGAATCCAATCCACCTGAAAGTACGATACCTACAGGAACATCAGCCATCAAACGATCTTCAAGACTATTACACAAACTATCGAGAAGTGGTTGTGCCCCTGTTGCAGGATTCCAAGAGTTGCTAGGAGAAACTATATCTTGAGAATACTGAGCAACCCCAGTGAGTACTGCTTTTCCAGCTTTATCTAAAGACCATGTTTCAATTGTCCCTGGACCCACTGAACTAACATTGGCAAAAAGGGTCGTTCTATCCAATGGATATTCGTAAGCCAATCTGACATGCAACGCTGTGACATCCGGAACTGCTCTAAATTCAGGATGCCCAAAAAAACATTTGACCTCTGAACCAAATAATAATGTCCCATCGGCTAAAATTGTACGTACTAATGGATTAACTCCCATCCCATCTCGACAAAGAATGAGTTGCTTCGCACTCTCGTCCCATATTGCAAACCCCCACACGCCGTCGAGTTGAGAAATCCATTCAATGTGTTTTTCTGCTGGGTTTCCAGGTAGAGTTGCACCCCGAGTGCAGCGCAACCCACCAATTTGGATAGATTCCGGAATTGTTGAAGCTATGTTAGATGTCCAGCCACCTCTCTTGTGAAGTGCTAGAATAGTCTCTGCGTCTCCAGATGTATTCCAGGGATAATTTGAATTGTTTTTCCTAATGATTTTATGATTGTAAATTTCACCATTTTGGATCAATACACAATTGTGTTCAGATTGAATCGGCTGCCAAGAACCATTCAAATCTACTATTGCTAAACGTGCTTGTGCTAAAGCCACAGCACCGGCTCCTACATCAGCACCGAATTTTCCAGAACCATCTGGACCTCGGTGCGCTAAACGAGCAGCCATGGAGCTAGCAATTGACGAATCACCGTTGCCAAGTAAGCCACTAATTCCACACATAGTTAACCCTCTAACGAACAACAATCATGGTCATGAAAATTGATATTGATCAGAAGAATTTTACAAAAATAAACAGGGAAGCAACCGATGCAATTATCCACATCATCACATAAGTATTTTGGGATAATGGAGACTTAACTATTCCACTCTTATCTTCATCACTCATGTCTATCAAACCTGCGAGTGGCATTAGGATTGTAAAGATAACGCTATTCTACTCAAATGAATGGTTGTAGAAGAAATAAAATTGTTAGCGGAACGAGAATCATCGTTGCGTTATCATCAATCCATTTCACTCGAGGCAATTCACCGAGAACGGTGAACGGCGCTAAAATTAGTGCTATCCAAAGAGGTGTTCCCAACCAAAAAGAACTACCTATCCAGATAATAAAAGAAATAATTAATCCCCCAATTATTGCTGCTTGAATCCCTTGTTTATTACGTTTAATTTCACCCATCACCGGGTCGACAAATGTCAGCCCCCAAATCATCGGAGCCCCATACAATCCAGATTTCATTCCACTTCCTTCTTGTGGAGTAATAAGCAATGCGAGACACACAGCAAATGCACCCCATGCTAATGCTGAAATTTGTGTTGCTTCGTATTCTCGTTGGCCAATTATAATAATTCCAAATTTTAATCTAATCGTTTCTAGTGATAATATAGTGAAACAAATTAATATCACCAATTGAGTAGGGGAAATAGAAATTATACTAGATATATCTTCACCTTTTGTGTAATAGAGAACTGGAATTACAGCCATGCTAATATGAAGGAGGCGGCGGAAAAAGTGACCTCCTACTCCACCAACAGAATGGTTCACATGATCTATATCGATCGGGATTTCTTCATTATTCATCTGTAATCCATCCTAATTTGTGGCTTGACTAATTTGCTCGAGTGCTTCATCAAGTGTGATTGTTCCGGCTGAAAGTGCTCGGATAACTTCATTGAATTGAGGATGAGAAATAAGCCTAGAATCCCATGCAGATAGTAATCTTTCCCTAAATCGAATAGTGTCGCGATTTGAATCTGTCTCGATTTGTTCAATTGATTCCACTAATTCAGTTACACCATCCCCTAAATGAGCAGATACCAGGCAAACCTCAATGGCGGTTTCAGTTGATAATGATAGTGAGTTTTGTAACGAATCCGCTGCTAATTGTGCACTCGGTAAATCAGACTTATTTATCGCGATAATGTCTGCTAACTCAATTATTCCAGCTTTTTCTGCCTGAATAATATCGCCTCTATCGGGCCCTTCTACCAGCAATACTCTATCGGCAAATGCAACTATTCTAATCTCTGATTGACCACTACCAACAGTTTCAATTATTATTCTAGTCCATCCACATTGACTTAACAAAGATATCATCGGTGCTAGGAAAGAAGTTAATCCGCCGGGATGATTTCTTGTCGCAAGTGAACGAACAAAAACCAAATCATTTGCATCACTAATCGCCATTCTCATTCGATCACCAAGCAGAGCTCCACCACTTTTTGGAGATGAAGGATCAACTGCGAGCACTGCGACTTTCTCACCACGACTTATCCATTCAATTATCATCTTTCCAATTAGAGTAGATTTCCCAACACCCGGTGGCCCGGTCACACCTAATGTCCAGGCACCTAAATTATTAGTTGGAATACTTTTTCCAGATTCAATTATTGTCAGTAATTTAGACAAACTTCTACGGTTACCACCTATTGCATTGGAAATTATTTCTTCGACATTACTGCCAATGCCACCCAAGTTCTTCACCTACACCAACCGGTTCACCATTTTCTTTTCTCGAGCTTACATCTTGCAAAAAATTGATTATTTCCTTCGTTTGAGTTCCCGGGCCAAATATTGCCCTTAGACCTTGAGAAAACAATTCATCCCTGTCGTAATCAGGAATTATTCCTCCTGCGAAGACAATCACATCGTTCATTCCTTCGCTGCGCAATAACTTACATATTTTTGGTATTAAAACATCGTGTGCGCCAGATAATGTAGACAGTCCTAAACCAGTTGCATCCTCATCTAACACCGTTCGAACGATTTCAGCAGGATTTCGACGCAGGCCAGTGTAAATCACCTCATGTCCTGCGTCTCGCAAAGCCCGAGCGATTACTTTCGCACCTCGATCATGGCCGTCTAAGCCGGGCTTTGCAATGACAATTCTCATCCCCATCGTAGTCTTATCGGATAGGTAGCACAATTTCAATCAACCGATTAAGGAATCAAATTCAATTTCAAAGTTCATGAAATTTACTATTCTACTAAATATTTTGAAGATTGATGTTGGGCAATGCTCATGAGTCCTCTTCTTCCATTAGTAGAATAGAACATGTCTGGAGTCGAGGAGCGCGTCGATGATTTGCGGCAAAGAAAGGCGCAAGCAGAAGCTGGGGGTGGACAAAATCGAATCGCTGTTCAGCATGCAAAAGGTAAATTGACAGCTCGAGAAAGAATTGAACAATTACTCGATGAAAATTCCTTTATGGAAGTAGATAGCCTTGTCGAACATCGTTGTCGTGATTTTGAAATGGACAGAAATATAATCCCAGGAGACGGAGTTGTTTGCGGCCACGGGACTATCAAGGGTAGAATAGTATACTGTTTTGCACAAGATTTTACAGTCTATGGTGGTTCTCTTGGAGAAATGCATGGATTGAAAATTTGTAAAATTCTCGATATGGCTCTAAAGACTGGGGCTCCAGTTATTGGTCTGAATGATAGTGGTGGAGCTAGAATCCAAGAAGGCGTCGCAAGTCTAGGATCCTATGCTGAAATATTCTTCAGAAATGTCCGTGCGAGTGGCGTTATACCTCAAATTTCTGTCATTATGGGACCATGTGCAGGGGGCGCAGTCTATTCACCGGCAATCACTGATTTCGTCGTGATGGTGGAAAAAACCGCTCACATGTTCATCACCGGCCCGGAAGTCATCAAAACTGTCACGAATGAGGATATATCATTCGAAGAATTAGGTGGAGCAGGAACTCATGCTAGCAAATCAGGCGTGACTCATTTCACTGCTGAAAATGATGAAGATGCATTGTCTATCACTAGAGAATTAATTGAATTATTACCTTCAAACAATTTAGAAAAGCCTCCAATAAAGTCCACTTCTGACCCACTTGATCGTATTTGTGATGAATTGACAGAATTGATCCCAAATAACCCGTCTCATCCTTACGATATTCTTGATGTAGTCGAATCGATTCTTGATGATAGGGCTTTTTTAGAAGTTCAGGCAGAATTTGCTCAAAATATTATAGTAGGTTATGGGCGACTCGGTGGTCATACCGTTGGTGTCGTCGGAAATCAACCAAAGATTTTAGCAGGCTGCTTGGACATCGACGCCTCGGTTAAAGCAGCCCGTTTTGTCCGATTTTGTGATGCATTCAATATCCCAATCATCACCCTAGTAGATGTCCCTGGCTTCTTACCTGGGGCCAATCAAGAGTGGGGTGGCATCATCAGGCATGGTGCGAAATTACTCTACGCATATGCTGAAGCTACAGTTCCAAAAATTACTGTAATTACACGTAAAGCATACGGAGGGGCTTACGATGTTATGTCCTCAAAACACATACGGGGAGATTACAACATTGCTTGGCCTACCGCCCAATTAGCAGTGATGGGTGCCGATGGTGCGGTACAAATTATTCATCGCCGACGAATAAATAGTGCAGGAAATCCAGAACAGGAACGGGAACGCCTCGTCGATGATTATAACGACACATTTGCAAATCCATATCAAGCAGCAGCACTCGGCTATATTGACGATGTCATCCAACCAAATCAAACTAGAACCGTTCTAACACGTGCTTTGGGTGCCTTACTTGAAAAAGAAGAAACACGGCCTGCTCGTAAACATGGAAACATCCCCCTCTGAGTTGATATTATGGTATCAACAAATGACAGAAATGAAATTTTACGGGCAGCAGCAATTGCTGCAGTGATATTACATACGAAAGAAGGCAAAGCATTGGAGCCTACCAAATACCGACAAGGAGGTTCGGATTGGGCAAATGATCATCGTCTAAATTTAATCGGTAGACGTACCCACTCCGAAGCACGTTCTCGAAGGAGTACTACGAGGTGAATTCATGACAAACAAACGAATAATCACTGTCGATGGAGAAAAATTCGAGGTGGATTTAGAACGTCAAGGTGACGAATGGCTCGTTGTTGTCGAAGAGAAAAAATTCCGAATTAATATTGATGGGGTTCATTCGAATGTTGGTCAGAAACGTCAAAGAGGTGGAAAAAAGAGAAAAATGTCTGGAACGATTTCTTCCTCTATCCCTGGAAAAATTATTTCATTACACGCTTCGATTGGCGATGTTGTTGAAGAAGGAGATGTGATAATGATCCTCGAAGCGATGAAAATGCAAAATGAAATTCAAGCACCATTATCTGGTGAAATAATTGAAATAAATTGCCAGTCAGGGGATAGTGTTGAAGCAAATATGCCTTTATTGGTCATAGAGCCTATTGAAAATTCAGATAATTAATTAAAAAATAAAGTAAAGGGATTGTTATGGTAGAATGCGACTACGAAGATTGCTCGAATAATGGAGTCAAAATAAGTCGATTATCCCCTGAAGGATTTTTGGTAGCGACTGGAAATAAAGCTTACTCGTTTAGGGAAGCGTATCGAAGGTTCCACTATTGTAATGAACATCATTCACAGCTTATGACGACAGTTTGGAATCGTGTTCGAGCGATTGATGACAAGGATGATGACCACGTTGCCCCAACAGCCATTTGAGTAGTATGATTCATTGACCTAGCAGCATTAGACCTATTATGTCCGCCACCTATGTCAGCAGGTTAGAATGCGCTTTTACCGGTGAGGAAGTTGAGAATAACATCCCTCAAACTCTTTCACCTACTGGAAAACCAATATTAGTAAAATATGATTTAGAAGCGATTAGAAATAATATCTCTCGCTTGGATATTGAAAATTCGGAAGAACCAGGATTTTGGCGATATGCACCACTTTTACCGGTATCGAAGGAAGTGAATCGAGTTTCATTAGGAGAGGTTATTACCCCTCTTATTACACTCAAAAACTCTGTTAAAGACTTAGATTCACTTCCAGGGGTGGTTGTCGTCAAAGATGAATCGAGATTACCCACAGGTTCTTTCAAAGCTCGGGGATTGGCTCTCGCGGTCTCGATGGCAAAGGAATTTGGTTTCGATCATTTATCAATTCCAACAAATGGAAATGCAGGCTCAGCACTCGCAGCATATGCTGCTCGTGCTGGAATGAAGAGTACCATTCTATGCCCTGATGATACACCTGAAATCAATACTTCAGAAACTCTCGCACAAGGTGGAGATACATATCTTGTCAATGGATTGATTGGAGATTGCGGAAAAATTATTGGCGAAGGAAAAGAAAAACTGGGTTGGTTTGCTGTTTCGACATTGAAAGAACCTTATCGTATTGAAGGAAAAAAAACAATGGGGTTAGAATTAGCAGAACAGTTGGGTTGGAATTTACCCGATGTGATATTTTATCCAACAGGAGGAGGTACAGGTCTTATTGGTATGTGGAAAGCTTTTCATGAATTAAAAGAACTTGGTTGGATAGATTGTAAATTCCCAAAAATGGTTGCCGTTCAATCAACCGGATGTGCTCCAATTGTCAAAGCCTGGGAAGAAGGTGTCGAACATGCTGAGTTCTGGGAGAATGCAAATACTGAAGCTGCTGGAATTAGAGTTCCTTCAGCTATCGGGGATTTTTTGATTATTCGGGCGATAAAGGAATCGAACGGCTTCGCTATTGCCATAGATGACGAGGACATTATGAAGGCTCGAAATAAAATAGGTAGAGAAGATGGATTATTGATGTGCCCTGAAGGTGCTGCAACTTTTGCTGCATACGAACAATCATTGAAATTAGGTTTGGTAAAAAAAGAGGATAATGTTATTTTATTCAACACAGCTACAGGATTAAAATATCCTTTACCAAAAGTAATGAAAACTATCGATAAGAATAAAATATTTAATGAAGAAAATTTCAGATAAGATATAGGGCATCTTCAATTCTATTCAATTCCGGCCCTGTTGATCCTGAACCGACCAATGCATGAGTATCAGAAGTAACACAGGCTGCCCCAACAAGTGGAGATCCGAAGCAAACAGTTCCAACCATAATTTCTACTTCCATAACTGATTGAATTTGTTCAACCTCATATGCAGTAATATCTGGATGAGCGAGGATTCCTTTGTTATTTGCAACCATCAATGAGCCAACTGTATCTTGACCGGCAACACGGCTTCGTACTGCATTTACACCGAGTACCTCGCCGATTAATTCAACACCAGGTCCAGGAATTGATTTGCTGACTACTGCACCAAAGTCGTTACACTCAATAAGATTTCCAGCAGCATTTACTCCACTCTCTAATATGACTACTTCTCCAAAGCTTGTAAGGGCATCCAAGTCTTCTTCTGTGGCAATATCAGCCACAGCAATACCTTTCTTATTACCTCGAATTAAACTTCCAAGAAGGGCTGAGCCACCAATAAACATTGGAGCCATCTCTAAATCAAAGGCTTGTTCAATTTCCTCGATGGCAGGAGCATCAAGAGACCTAGGATAAAAGAGAGTGTCTCCTATCACACTCAAGTATACACCAACTTGAGTGTGACCGAGTATATCGCCTGTGCTAATAGTCATGATCTGTATCTCCTATAGTATGCATGGCTCCGCTTGCGATTAGTAATTATTTGTGTGCGGGGAGGTGAAAGAGAGTGTGGCACAACGACAAACGTTCCCGTGGGCTTTCGCACCACAGTACAGGAATTGACGCAGAAGGGCTTGACTTCCGGGTTCGAGATGGGACCGGGTAGAACCCCTTCGCTATGGCCGTGCACAACTCTCTTTCGAATATAATGGAATTGATATGCACTGTTGGACAGAGGCTCACAATGAGCCCTGTGCTAGTAAAGTGTGTATGAAAATTGATGATGCTCGGGGGGTTAGTGCAGCTGGGCTGAATACCTCGGGCGAACCCTCGGTACTTACACCCGCTGTCTATCAAACTCGTCTTCTACGAGTCCCCTGAGATACCTCGTCTTTCGGATGACTTCGAGCTTAGATGCTTTCAGCTCTTATCCACTGGAGCGTGGCTACCCAGCATTGCCCTGCCGGACAACTGGTAAACTAGTGGCTCCGAGTCCTCGTTCCTCTCGTACTAAAGGACCCTTCCGATCAGGTATCTTATACGCCTCAACCACAAAGCAACAAACCTGTCTCACGACGGTCTAAACCCATCTCACGATCCCCTTTAATGGGCGAACAACCCCACCCTTC